>ERZ773143.6-NODE-6-length-215949-cov-7.827045_pt1 | contig 215949 bp, 183 predicted proteins | sample MGYA00580852_ERZ773143 | MGnify/ENA primary metagenome ERZ773143 (study PRJEB29015, sample SAMEA2737853) | human gut metagenome | biome: human gut; feature: human-associated habitat; material: faeces | place: China | collected 2012 ... | reverse complement strand
ATTATTTTAAAATATAAATGTAAAAAGTAAGGAGGACATAAAATATATGAAAAGAAGAACAATTAATATTTTTTTAACATTAGTAGCTTTTTTAGGAACTCAAGCCATTACAAGCATGTCTTTATCTGGGATGTACCAACCCACACTTTATACAGATGATCTAAATAAATAAATCTATTTTTAATTTTCATATTCACATTATTCTACGTAAAATGAATAATTTATTACGTGAACGAAAAAATTGATTCATTTACACCTGATAAATATTAAAGGATTATATCAAATATGACATTAGAAGAAATAGAAATTAAAAGTGGTTTATCACATATATCAATAAACTTATATGAAAAAGAGGGACTTATTTCATCGTATAAAAAAAATGGCATAACATATTATGATAAAAACATTTTAGCTACTTTAGAAAAAATTAAAATATTGAGAGATTTAAATCTTTCTCTTGATACAATAAAAAAAATATTAAAATTAACGTAAAAAAGAGATACTTGCCATATAGTATCTCTTTTCTCCTTCGTCTATTTTCATTCAATATTATTTACTTTTTAATAGTTAAAAATATTAAAAAGTATCCTTTTAATCAATATAATTTTCTTTACTTAAAATGTAATATATTTTATCCACTATATTCTTAGAAACATTCTCAATATTTAATGTTTTTTTACTTTTTCCATATAATATGTAATTTGCATCTTCTTTATAAAGAATTATCAATTTCATAATTATATCTAAAGATGGCAAACACTCATTGTTCTCATACTTTCCTATTGTTGTTCTATGAATACCTACTACTTTCGAAACATATTTTTGTGAATAACTTAATCTCTCTCTAGCATCCTTCAAACGTTCACCTATTGTCATCATTGTTCTCCTCTCCATTACCATTATAGATGAGAGTCATACTCTCTTAAAGTACAAATTCACGTAATATGATTTTTATTTACGTAATTTATTTTCTAACAAAATATATATTTTGTTATATTTTGGAAAAGGAGGTAAAAAAATGAAAAAAATTTTATATTTAATTAGTATATTTGTATTTTCTGTCGCAAAATTTTCTGCAAACACACCATCTCAAATTGTACATTTTCAACCCAATGCTCCATCTAGATTAAAAAAATAATAAAGTATAATGCTATTATTTTCTAATTAATTATTTTATACTATATGATAGTATAAAATAATTCTTTTGGAGGTACAAAATGAACATAGCAATAATTGATGATGATTTATATTTTTTAAATAATATTGAAAAAAAAATAAATATATTACAAACGATGATTGAAAATTCAAATAATGAATTAACAAAACTAGAAATAAAACAAGAGGAATTTGAAGAACAATTTAGTGAAATTGTAAGGTTAGAAGAAGAACAAGAAGTACTAGGGAACCAATTAGAGGAATTAAAAGAAAATAATGATGCAATTGAGTTAGTTAAAGAAACAATTGGAATAGCTTATGAAAAATTAAAAGAAAATATTAATCCAGAATTTAATAAAAAATTATCTGAAAATATTTCAAAAATAACTAATGGAAAATATAATAATATTTTATTTAATGATGAACAAGGATTAATTGTAGAATTACCAAACGGAAATTATATTTCTGCAGATAGATTAAGTATAGGAACAATAGATCAAATCTATTTATCATTAAGGTTAGCTATTATAGATGAAATAACTAATGAAAAATTACCAATAATATTAGATGAAGCATTTGCATATTTTGATGATATTAGATTGGAAAATATTATGCTATTTTTATCAAAAAAATTTAAAGATAGACAAATAATTATATTTACATGTACGACTAGGGAATTAAGAATTTTACAAAATAATAATATTGAATTTAATTTTATTGAACTTTAAAATTTTAATAAATTAAATGAAAGAAAAAACACTTGAAAAACCATTAAATATATAGTATAATAAATAATGTTAAAAATTGGAGAGTAGAAAAGGAGAATAATTTTATGTTTGACAAATTAGAAGCTGTTGAAGCTAGATATGAAGAATTAACTAAATTAATTAGTGATCCGGAAATTATAGCAAATCAAACAGAATGGCAAAAATTAATAAAAGAACATAGTTCAATAGAAGAAGTTGTACAAAAATATAGAGAATATAAAAAAGAAAAACAACGTATGGATGAAGCAAAAGAAATGATGGAAGATAAAGAATTAAAAGAACTTGCTGAAGCAGATTATTATGAGGCAAAAGAAAATTTACCACATATTGAAGATGAATTAAAAGCATTATTAATTCCGAAAGATCCAAATGATGATAAAAATATTATTTGTGAAATTCGTGGTGGTGCTGGAGGAGAAGAAGCAGCATTATTTGCGGCAACATTATTTAGAATGTATTCAATGTATGCAGAAAGAAAACACTGGAAAATAGAAATATTAAATGAGAATGAAACAGAATTAGGTGGATATAAAGAAATATCATTTATGGTTATTGGAAAAGGTGCATATAGTAGACTAAAATTTGAAAGTGGTGTACACAGAGTTCAAAGGGTTCCAGATACAGAAAGTAGTGGAAGAATTCATACATCAACAGCAACAGTAGCTGTATTACCAGTAGTTGAAGATGTTGAAATTGAAATAAATCCAGCAGATATTAAAATGGAAGTATTTAGAGCATCTGGTGCTGGTGGACAACATATTAATAAAACATCATCAGCCGTAAGACTTATACATGAACCATCAGGAATTGTTGTAGAATGTCAAACAGAAAGATCACAATTACAAAATAGAGAATATGCAATGAAAATGTTACGTTCAAGATTGTATAATATAGAGAAAGAAAAACAAGATTCTGAAATAGCAAATGCAAGAAAATCACAAGTTGGAAGTGGAGATAGAAGTGAAAAAATTCGTACTTATAATTACCCACAAGGTCGTATTACAGATCATAGAATTGGTATGAGTATTTTCCAAATGGAAAATTTCTTAAATGGTGATTTAGATGAAATGATAGATAATTTAATTGCAGCAGATAGAGCAGATAAATTACAAGGTGAAGAAGAATAATTTATAAAAAATACCACATATTGGTGGTATTTTTTATTTATGGCTGGAAAATATTATGTAAATATGGTAAAATAAAATTGTAAGGGAAAATCCTTATAAAATTTTTCGAGCTTAAATTAGGAGGAAAATTGAATGAAAAAACAATTGAGAATCAAGCAATTAATTTGGGAGGTGGTAGATCTTATTTCTAAATTCTTTAAACCATACGGTTTGAAAGATGAATTACTTGAAGTTCCAACTGATATCAAACGGATGGGAACTAAAGTAGAATTGATGGACTTTGGTATGAGCATTATTTCTCTTATTTTCGCATTTATGCTTAAAATAACCAATATGATGATTGAGCATAAATTTATAGTATTTGGAATTGTCTTATTCATGTTATATCGAGGTCAAGATGTAATAAATGAAGCATTTTATCTTTGGGAGAGTTCAGAAAATAAAAAGTTTGATCTAATTTTCGAAGATGAAATAGTTTTGAGAGGAAGTAGAATTATTGGAAAAACTGCAAATAAAGTATTAAAATTTGATTCTAATAGTAAGTTGTATACTACAATGAGTAATGAGTCTGTATTAAATACTATTAAGCAGTATTTGCAAAATCTTTGGAAGTTAAAAATTCAAACATTTTTTGACTTCTTGGAAATTATGAGTGTTTTGGTAATGCTATTTATAGCAATTGCAACTAATACAACAATTTCACAATCTGTTTTTGTTCCATTAGTTTTAGGATTTTGTGTTATTTCATTTTTTAGTGTAACATATATAACTTTAAGTACAGAACAATATTATCAAAGGTATAAAAAGTACAATAATGAGCAATCTGTAATTGTAAATGATTTGCTAAGAGTGCCAACTATTGTAGAAAAAGATATGGAGATGAGAATCGGAAAATTTCAGAAGAGTATTGCAGAGAAAAATCAAAATGTAAAGAGTTATCACAAAAAAATAAATCTTTCTAGAATTTTTATTTCTGCAACACAGGTATTTGCTCAATATGGTGTTATAATAGGATATTTGATTGGAGTCGATTGGAATACAATTAATATTGGTATTATTTCTGAAATAACAGCAACACTTATAATCGTAGAAACAGCATTAAATAAAATTCAAAAAATAGCAGTTATTATGAATAACCATAATGAGAGAGTTATCATAATGAATAAAGAAGAGCAAGATATGGAATTGATTCTTAAGGTTTATCATGAGGAAGAGGAAAAAAGAAAAACAACTCACAAAATTGAAAATCTTAGAATTAAACCATTTGCAATTCGATATTTGGAAGAGTCTGAAAATGATAAACCATTTACTCTTACATCAAAGGATGAAATAAATATTAAAGATGGAGAAATTGTTATTTTATATGGTCCGTCTGGTTCTGGTAAATCGACATTTATGAAAATACTTACAGAACGGATCCGAGTTGAAAAGAGTACAGACATTCCCTCAACGTCCAGATTCTTGTTTTATGATGAAAAACTTAAATTTGGAAGTTTGAAGATTTTTGATGAACTATTTTGTTGTAGTGAAAATCCGGACTTGGTAAAAATGCAGAAAATCTTGGAAAATCTTCATTTGTGGAGTGAAATAAAAGCCAATTGCTTTGAAGTTTGGAAATGGATGAAACAAAAGCAATTTGAGCAATCTCTTTCAAATGGTCAAAAACAGAGAATGATTCTTGCAAAAATGCTTTATTGGCTTGATGCAAAAATTGATGTTTTGGTGCTTGACGAATGTACATCTGGTCTTGACGATAAATCTGAAACAGATTCTGCAGATGCAGAGCGAATTTTAGAGTATATTGTGAGATTTGCAAATTCTGATAAGAAAAGAATAGTTATTATTTCTACTCACCAGAATATTGATGGTTTTAAGAAAAATCTTGAAAACGAGTATAGCTTTAGAAATTTAAAATTTGCAAAAGAAGGAAAAATGAATTTAGTAAGAGAGATTTAAAATAATTGTTTTCTCAGTAAAGAGGGTGCATTGCACCCTCTTTTTCTGAAAATTGTAATAAAAAAATATTGTGAAAATATAAATTAAAAAAGGTTATAAGAGAAAGGCTTGATTAATGGAAAATATTATAAATACAACTATTTTAGGATTGTTTTTTGGAACTATAGGAACAACTGTAGGAGGAATTATAGGATGTACAATAAAAAATACATCAAATAAATTTTTAAGTTTTATTTTGTCATTTGCGGCAGGATTAATGATGTCAGTAATATGTTTTGATTTAATACCAGAAGCATTAGAAATAAGTAATATAACACAGACAATAATCGGAATAATTTTAGGAATAATTGCGATGATATTTTGTGATGTTATTGTAGATAAAAAATTTAACACCAGAAAAATAGATACTAATATAGCAAGTAATTTATTAAAAACTGGAATAATAGTAAGTATAGGATTAGCAATACATAATATTCCAGAAGGACTTGCAATAGGATCTGGTTTTGAAGCATCAACTAAGCTTGGATTATCCCTAGCATTAGCAATTTGTTTTCATGATGTTCCAGAAGGAATCTCAATGGCATTACCAATGAAAACAGGTGGAATGAAAGTATATAAAGTAATGCTTTATGTAATATTATCTGGAATTGCAACAGGAATTGGTGCATTGATAGGAGGTATTATAGGAAGAATATCAGAACAGATAATATCATTATGCCTAAGCTTTGCGGCCGGAGCGATGCTTTATATAGTATCTGGAGAGCTTGTTCCAGAATCTAATAAATTATATCATGGCAGAATGACAGCATTAGGAAATATATTTGGAATTGTAATTGGAATTATTGTTACGAAATTATAAAATTTTTTATAAAGCTTGATAAGAAATGTCAATTAGTATATACTAAAGAAAAAATAAAAAGTGAGGAAATAAATGATAAAATATGACTTTATAAATTCTAGTAGTGATGGACTAAAGATTGAATTAGCATATACAATTCCAAAAGACGAGATAAAAGGAATTGTGCAATTTTCACATGGGATGGCAGAACACAAAGAAAGATATTTTAATTTTATGGAATATCTTTCAAACAATGGATATGTTTGTGTAATAAATGATCATAGAGGACATGGAAATAGTGTGAAAGACAAAAAAGATTTGGGATATTTTTATACAGAGGATACAAATTTCATAATAGATGATTTACATGATGTAACGAAATATATAAAGGAAAAATATTCAAATCAAAAATTATATTTATTTAGCCACAGTATGGGAACATTAGTTGCAAGAGGATATATGCAAAAATATGATAATGAAATAGAAAAAATTATTTTATGTGGTACTCCTACCAAAAATCCATTTACACCATTTGCAATATTTATGGCATATATATTTAAAATTATAGGAATGGGAAAAAAGACAAATAAAATTTTAAACCATTTGACATTTGATAGCTATAATAAAGGATATAATGCAGAAAATGAATGGCTATCTAAAAATCCTGAAAATATAAGTATTTATAATGATGATGAATTATGTGGATTTATTTTCACAACGAATGGATTTATAAATTTATATAAATTATTAAAAAAAGCATTTGAACCACAAAAATATGAAGTGAAAAATAAAAAATTAAATATATTTTTAATAGCAGGTAAAAATGATCCAGTAATTCAAAGTGAGCAAAAATTTAAAAATTTAGAACAATTTTTAAATAAATTAGGATATAAAAATATAAAAAGTAAATTATATCCTGATTTAAGACATGAAATATTAAATGAAAAAGAATATGAACAAATTTATGAAGATGTATTAGAATTTTTTAAACAATAATATTACCAAAGAAAGTGAGATGATAAAATGTCAAATATAACAAAAATAGCGATGGCACAATCATTAAAGAGGATGTTGTTAATAAAAGATTTAGATAAAATAACAATAAGTGATATAACAAATGACTGTGGAATTAATAGACAAACATTTTATTATCATTTTAAAGATATATATGATTTATTAGAATGGATTTTCACAAATGAAGTTGTAAAAAAAATAGAAAAAGAAACAACAATAAAAAATTGGCAAGAAAATTTTAAATATGTATTAGATTATATGCTAGAGAATAAAAAATTTATTATAAAGACATATAATTCTTTAAGTAGAAAAACATTGTTAGATTTTTTGTTTAAGCAATATAACACTATTTTTATAGATATTATAAATGATGTATCAAAAAATTATAATATTACTAAAGAAAATAAAATATTTATAGCAAATTTTTATAAATATGGGTTTGCAGGAGTAATAGAAAATTGGATAGTCACAGAAATGAAAGAGAGTCCTGAAAATATAATAAAAAAATTAAATATTTTAATATCTGGAAATTTTGAAGAAGCAGTAAGAAAAATGTCTAATTAAAAATGTAAACTAAATTAGACAAAAAATGGATTATGTAAAAAAATTATACATATCCATTTTTTTGTTTATTGAAAACTTTATGTATTATCTATAAGATAAAAGCACATAGTAAAAATAAGGAGGTTGATAAACTATGTATTATAGTAGTGGAAATTATGAAGCATTTGCTAGACCAAAAAAGCCAGTAGATGTAGACAAAAAATCAGCATATATTGTGGGATCAGGATTAGCAGCATTATCTGCAGCTTGTTTCCTAGTCAGAGATGGACAAATGAAAGGAAAAAATATCCATATTTTAGAGAAAGACCAAATACCAGGAGGAGCTTGTGATGGATACTTATATGATGGATTAGGATATGTAATGCGTGGTGGAAGGGAAATGGATAACCATTTTGAATGTATGTGGGATTTATTTCATTCAATTCCATCAATAGAAACAGAAGGAGTAAGTGTTCTTGATGAATATTATTGGTTAAATAAAGAAGATCCAAACTATTCATTAATGAGAGCAACAATGAACAGAGGAGAAGATGCACATACAGATAGAAAATTTGATATATCTGATAAAGGTGCAATGGAAATAATGAAATTATTCTTTACACCAGATGAAGATTTATATGATAAAAAAATAACAGATTATTTTTCAGATGAAGTATTAAATTCAAATTTCTGGTTATATTGGAGAACAATGTTTGCATTCGAAAATTGGCACAGTGCATTAGAAATGAAATTATATATAAAAAGATTTATACATCATATTGGAGGACTTCCAGATTTTACAGCATTAAGATTTACAAAATATAATCAATATGAATCAATGATTTTACCAATGATAGAATATCTAAAAAAATATGATGTTCAATTCCATTATGGTACAAAAGTTGAAAACGTAAAATTTGAAATATCAGATTATAAAAAAGTAGCAAAAAGTATTATAATAACAAAAGATGGAGAAGAATCAAGTATTGATTTAACAGAAAATGATTTAGTATTTATAACAAATGGTGGGTGTGTTGAAAACTCAAGTATGGGAAGTCAAAATACGCCAGCCGTAATGAATACAGAAATAAAAGCAGGTGGAGGATGGGATTTATGGCGTAAAATTGCTGAACAAGATTCTTCATTTGGAAATCCAGACAAATTCTGTTATGATCCAGAATTAACAAATTGGATGAGTGCAACAGTAACAACACTAGATGATAGAATTCCACCATATGTTCAAAAAATATGTAAGAGAGATCCATTTAGTGGAAAAGTTGTTACAGGAGGAATTGTAACAGTAAAAGATTCAAATTGGTTATTAAGTTGGACATTTAATCGTCAACCACAATTTAGAAGCCAACCAAAGGGACAACTTGTTGGATGGATCTATGGTTTATTTAGTAATGTTCCAGGAAACTATGTAAAGAAACCAATGAGAGATTGTACAGGTAAAGAAATTTGTATGGAATGGTTATATCATTTAGGAGTACCAGAAAATCAAATAGAAGAATTAGCTGAAAATAGTGCTAATACAATACCTGTAATGATGCCATATATTGATGCATTCTTTATGCCAAGAAATGGAACAGATAGACCAAAAGTAGTTCCAAATCAAGCAGTAAATTTTGCATTTTTAGGTCAATTTGCAGAAACAGAAAGAGATACAATATTTACAACAGAATATTCAATTCGTACAGCAATGGTAGCTGTTTACACATTATTAAATGTTGATCGTGGTGTACCAGAAGTATGGGGAAGCACTTATGATATAAGAGATTTATTAAATGCAACAGTTAAATTAAGAGATGGAAAACCTATTACAGAAATGAATTTAGGATTAAAAGAAAAAATTGCATTAAAAGAAGTTTTAAAGCAAATTAAAGGCACAGATATTGAAAAACTTCTTAAAGAATATCATGTAATTAAAGATGATGATATTTAATATATAGAGAAAACACTTCAAAATGAAGTGTTTTTTTTATGAATATCTAGTAAAAAAATTTGAGGTATGATACAATAAAATTATTAAGAAATGGGGGAAGATTATAAAAATGAAGATAGATATTTATTCAATCATGATAATGGCGATTTCAATAATGTTTGTTTTAATTACATTTTATTTATGGTTGAAATATGGAAAAGAAGATAATGACATGGAAGTAATTGAAGAATTTTACCCTCCTAAAGAATGTAATTCTTTAGAAACGGGATATATATATAAAAGATATATAGATAAAAAAGATGTTGTGTCATTACTTATTTATTTAGCAAATAAAGGCTATTTGAAGATTGAACAAACTACAGATCAAGGAATTTTTAAGAAAAGTAAAGGCTTTAGAATTATAAAAATTAAAGAATATGAAGGAAATAAGGAAATTGAAAAAATATTTCTTGAGGAATTATTTTTTCATAGTGACAATTCAGTAACAGGACTTCAGTTGAAAGATAATTTTGAGAAAGCGACAGAAAAAGTAAAAAAGATTATAAGTGATAATAAGGAGAATAAAGAAAAATTTTTTCTTCCAAGACCAAAAAAGGTTATAAAAAACCTCACAGCTATGATTTTATTGATGTATGCTTTAATTACGATAAAGCCAATTATTGAATTTTATGGAATTATATTTGGATGGATATTAGCACTGTTTCAAATGATAATTACAATTATAGGATTTGTTTTTTTATTTATATCAATTTGGGGAAATGGACCAAAGACAACGAAAATAGTTTTGGCAATTTTTGGAAACATATGTATTATACCAACACTAATTGATATAATATGGCCAGCATTATTGGCTAATAAAAATAATTTATTATTATATATTATAGAAATAATATGTATAATAATTTTAATAATATTTATGGTAAAAATGCACAAAAGAACACAATATGGAAATGAATTATTTGTAAAAATAAAAGGATTTAGAAGATTTTTTAAGATAACTGAAAAATCCCAGCTAAAAAGATTAATTATGCAAGATTCTAAATATTTTTATGATATATTATCATATATATATGTTTTAGATGAGTATGAAATATGGATGAAATATTTTAAAGAAATGGACTTAAAAATACCTAGTTGGTATAATTCAAAAGAAGATTTATGTATGCAAGATTTTTTGAATTTTTTATTAAAACAATTGTAAAAGAAATTTAATTTGAGGTGAAAAGATGGAAATAGGAATTGTAATTTTAATACTTATTGTAATATTAGTATATGTTTTTATTCAATATAATTCTTTAGTAAAGTCAAACAACTTAGTAAAAGAAGCATTTTCAACAATGGATGTATATTTAAAGAAAAGATGGGATTTAGTGCCAAATTTGGTTGAGAGTGTAAAAGGATATGCTGAATATGAAAAAGAGATATTTAGTGAAATAACAAAATTAAGAACTAATAGTTATGATGCAATGACAACAAATAACAAAATTAATATGAATGAAAAATTAACACAAGAAATTTCAAAAATTATGGCTATTTCAGAAAATTATCCTGAATTGAAAGCGAGTAGTAATTTTTCACAATTAAGTAAGGAATTGACCAAAATTGAAGATGATATAGCAAATAGTAGAAAGTATTATAATGGAACAGTTAGAATATTGAATAATCAAATACAGATGTTTCCAAGTAATATAATTGCAAAAATTTTTGGGTTTAAACAAGCTAATATGTTTGAAGCCAAATCAGAAGAAAAAAATAATGTAAATGTAGAATTATAGTTTGAAAGAAAATAAAGTCATTCATTACGATGTATGTCTTTAAGTGAAGATAGAAAGGAATAAAATTTAAAATGAAAAAACAATATTTAAAATATATTATTTTGTGTTTAATTTTATTATTATGTATAATTCCAAATAAAATTTTTGCAATAGCTTCAAGTGGAGGATATACAATTGATAATTATAATATTAATATGGTTGTAAATGAAGATAATACATTTGACATAACAGAAGAAATAACAACATATTTTGATAGTGCTAGACATCGGAATATTCAGAAAGATACCAATAACAAATAATATAACAAGAACAGATGGAACAAAATCAAGCAATAAGGCTCAAATAACTAATATTAGTGTTAGTGAAAGTTATACTACTTATATAGAAAATGGATATAAAGTTATAAAAATAGGAAGTAGCGGACAGACATTAACAGGGAAGCATTCATATACAATAAAGTATACTTATAATATAGGGAAAGACTCTTTAAAAGATGTGGATGAACTATATTATAATTTAATTGGAAATGAATGGGACACAACAATAAAAAAATTATCATTTACAATAAAAATGCCGAAAACATTTGACCAAACATTATTAGGTTTTTCAAGTGGAAGGAAAGGTTCAACCAGTAGTTCTAATATTTCTTTTAATGTAGATGGAAATACTATAAATGGTTCTACAAATAAATCATTAAATGTAGGAGAAGGAGTAACAATTAGACTTACTTTGCCAGAAGGATATTTTATTAATGCTGGTTTCAAGATGGACATGTTTTCAATTATAATAATAGTAATTTCTATATGTGTGTCTTTAATTGCTATTTTATTATGGATGAAATATGGAAAAGGTGATAAGGTAGTAGAAACAATAGAATTTTATCCACCAGAAGGATTTAATTCAGCTGAAATTGGATATATATATAAAGAAGGTGCAAATAATACATCAATTATTTCATTACTTGTTTATTTAGCAAATAAAGGATATTTAAAAATTGAGCAAATAGAAGAACAAGGAGTATTTAGAAAAATAAAAAGTTTAAAATTTGATAAACTTAAAGATTATGATGGAAATAATGAAAATGAAAGAGCTTTTTTGGATGGATTATTTTTAGATGGAAGAGATTCGGTAACATCATCATTGTTGTATGATAAGTTTTATAAAACAGTAGATAAAATAAAAAGCAATATGAATACTAAAGAGAATAAAGAGCAAATGTTTGATTCAAAATCAATTATATGTGAAAAAATACTTATAGTTTTGGCTATTTTTATGTTTTGCATAATTACAATAAAACCAGTTTTAGAATATACTGAATTGACAAATTTAATATTTGCAATATTATTTCCATTGATAGGTTTTTCTGTTTTATTTGGAATGCTGTTTGGAAATACATCAATATCAATAAAAATCTTTGGAGTAATATGGGGACTAGGATTTGGAGGAATTCCTTGGACTGCAATTGTATTGCCAGCACTATTAAATAATGACACATATTTATTTTCATATTTTATTGGAATAATATGTATAATGATTTTATGTATATTTATAAAAATAATGCCCAAAAGAACGAAGTACGGAAATGAATTATTTGGAAAAGTAAAAGGATTTAAAAGATTTCTAGAAACTGCTGAAAAGCCTCAACTAGAGGGCTTAGTAGAACAAAATCCAGAATATTTTTATAATATATTACCATATACATATGCTTTAGGTGTGTCACAAATATGGATGAAACAATTTGAAACAATAGCTTTAAAAGCTCCAGATTGGTATGATTTTGAAGGTGATTTTAATATGAATGAATTTAGTTTATTTATGAATACTACAATGGCTGCTGCAACAACAGCAATGTCTTCTAGTCCAACAAGCAGTGATGGAGGTTCATCATCAGATTCAGGAGGAGGGTCTTCTGGAGGAGGCTCTGGTGGGGGTGGAGGAGGTTCTTGGTAACTTCCTCAATATGTGATAAAAATAATTACGAAAAAAGCCTTGTAAAAAAAAATAAAATATAGTATAATTCAAACGGATATTCGAAAAAATATCCGTTTAATTTTATGCTTATGAGGAAGGAAAAAGTAATGGAAGATATATTAAAAGGATTAAATGACAAACAATATGAAGCAGTAGTAAATACAGAAGGACCATGTCTTGTAATAGCAGGTGCAGGAAGTGGAAAAACAAAAGTATTAACACATAAAATAGCATATTTATTACAAGAAAAAAATGTATTACCATGGAATATATTAGCAATAACATTTACAAATAAAGCAGCAAATGAAATGAAAGAAAGAATAGAATTGCTAGTTGGAGATAAAGCAAAAGACATGTGGGTCGGAACATTCCATTCAATATGTGTACGAATTTTAAGAAAATTTATAGATAGAATCGGATTTGATTCATCATTCATAATATTTGATTCATCAGATCAAAAAACACTTGTAAAACGATGCTTAAAAGAATTAGACATAGATGAAAAAATATTAAATGACAGATCATGTTTATCAGAGATAAGCAATGCAAAAAATGATATGTTAGAACCAGATGCATATAGTGCAAAAGTACATGGAGATTATAGAAGAGAAAAAATTGCAGAAGTATATGAAATGTATCAAAAAAGATTAAAAGAGAATAATGCAATAGATTTTGATGATATAATAAATTATACAATTAAAATTTTATTAGAAAATGTAGATGTATTACAATATTATTCAGATAAATTCAAATATATATTGGTAGATGAGTATCAAGATACAAATAAATCACAATTTACACTTGTAACATTATTGGCATCAAAGAATGGAAACATTACAGCCGTAGGAGACAATGACCAAGGAATATATAGTTTTAGAGGTGCAGATATTGCTAATATATTAAATTTTGAAAAAGACTTTCCTGGAACTAAAATAATCAAATTAGAGCAGAACTATAGATGTACAGGAAATATATTAAATATAGCAAATGCAATTATAAAAAACAATGAAGTAAAATATGAAAAAAAATTATGGACAGAAAATGGAGAAGGTGAATTACCAGAAGTATATTGTTCTGATAATGAATATGATGAAGGAAAATACATTGTAGATAAAATAGAAGAATTAAGAAAAAAGAATAATTATAAATATTCAGATTTTGCAGTATTATATAGAATGAATACACAATCAAGAGCAATAGAGGAAATTTTACGAAGAGAAGCATTACCATATAAAATTGTTGGAGGATTAAAATTCTATGAAAGAAAGGAAATTAAAGACATAATTTCTTATTTGAGATTAGTACAAAATCCATCAGACAATTTAAGTTTGAATAGAATAATAAATGAACCAAAAAGAGGAATTGGAAAAACAAGTTTAGAAGCAGTTGAACAAACAGCAGAGCAAACTGGAACATCTATGTATGAAGTAATAAAAAATGCACAAAGTTATGGATTAAACAGAGTTTATACAAATTCAAGAGAATTTATAAACTGTATGGAAGAATTCATGGTTCAAAAAGATAATTTAAAAATATCTAAATTAATACAAAAAATATTAAGAGATACAGGTTATACAAAAGCACTTGAAACAGAAAACACAATAGAAGCAGAAAATAGAATTGCAAACCTTGAAGAATTTTTAAATGTAGCAACAGAATTTGAAGAAGAATCAGCTGAAAACACATTAAGTGAATTCTTAGAAGGAATAACATTATCAAGTGATTTAGACAATGTAGAAGAAACAGAAGATTCTGTAACATTAATGACACTACATAGTGCAAAAGGGCTTGAATTCCCAGTAGTATTTTTAGTAGGAATGGAAGAAGGAGTATTCCCAGGATTTAAATCAATAGGAGAAGATAAAGATATTGAAGAAGAAAGACGTTTATGTTATGTAGGAGTAACAAGAGCAAGAGAAAAACTATTTTTAACAAGAAGTAAACAACGTACAACATTTGGATCAACATCATTTAATCAACCATCAAGATTTTTGAAAGAAATTCCAGCTGAAATGGTAGATGGATATGAGGAAGCAATGGGAAGTGGAATTACTTATGAAAAATCAAGTTTTGGAGATAGTGGATATTCTTGGAGTTATGGAAGCAGGAATAATGGAAATATTAAATCATATAAAATTCAAGAACCACAATATGCAACATCAGCATCAAATATATTTGGTTCAAGAAATAATAATGAAAAAACAAATGAAAACTCAGTATATGGGTTTAGAACAGCAGAAAGTTTCTTAAATAATTTGAATAAAAAGAATCAAAGTAAAGGTGTTGATTTATCACAATATCAAGCAGGAACAAAAGTATATCACAAAAAATTTGGAGAAGGAATAATAAATTATGTTGAACCTGAAGGTGATGATTTAAAAGTTGATATTAATTTTGATAAATTTGGTCATAAAAGATTAATGGCAAAATTTGCAAATTTAGAGATAATATAAAAATATGAAAATAGCCTAAAATATTAAATAGAGAACTTAGGCTATTTTTTGTATAAATAAATTTAATTTTGAAATACTAAGAAAAATTATGTATGAAAGGAACTAAAATGCCAGATCTAACAGAATTAGAATTAGAACATATAAGACAAATAATTTTCTTAAATGAAAACAAATATCAAAAAATAAACATATATTTATCTCAAATACAAGACATACAGGTACAACAAATGTTTAATAATATTGCACAAGAAGCATTAAATACAAAACAATTACTTACAAGTTTTTTAAACACATAAAAATTTTATATTAGAAAGGTTGAAAAAATGGAAGAAAAAACAATGATAAATGATATTATAAAAGATTTAAAGTTTAGTATAAATGACTATCAAAATGCGATATGTGAATGTGAAAATATAGGATTAAGACAAACACTTCAACAAATAAGAAATAATGAAGAAAGCTTACAATATGATTTAGTAAAAATCGCTAATATAAAAGGATATTCAAATCCATCTTCAAAAGCAGAAACAAAAGAAATTGAAAATTTAAAAAGACAATTTCAATAGAAAAGACTAAAATGAAATTCTATTTTCCTACGGAAATTTGAATTTCATTTTAATTTGTACAAAAAGGAGAAAATGAAAGAAAAAGAGATAATAAAAGAGAAAAAGAAAAGATATATCTAAAAAACGGTAAATAATAAAAATTGCTAAAATTAGTAAAAGTAATATAAAATATAAAAAAATCTCGAAATAAATAATAAAAAATGAACAGGAGAAAAATTAATGGTAAAAAAAATACTAGTATTAGCAAGAAAAACAATAAAACTTATAATACTTTTAGGAATTTCTATATTGTTAATAATCTGTGCAGTAGCTTTATTTTTTAAGCCAATATATGGTGTAACTTTAAATGGAGAACAGATAGGTTATAGTAAAGATAAAAGCAAATTACAAGCTAAAATAAATAAATATATGGAAAGTGGAGATGGACAATCAAATGTTGCATTTGTTCAAATGGAAGCTATGCCGGAATATAAAATGTGTTTACTAAAAAGAAATATAGTAACAAATGATGACGAAATATTTGAAACTGTAAAAAAACAAGGAATTACATATTATAATTATTATGCTATATCAATTGGAGAAGAAATAAAAGCATATGTATCTGATTTTGCATCAGCAGAAGAAATTGTAAATCAACTAAAAGAAAAAGAGAGTACAAATGCAGATGAGATAGTAATAACAGAAATGTATGAAACAAATTTAGAGGAATTTTCAGATGTAGAAACAGTTGTAGCAGATTTATATGTAAAAAAAGTAGAACTACCTAAAGTAGCTAAAAATTCAGGAAAAGTAAATACATCTGCAAATTTATCATATCAGAGTATAGGAATAGGATTAAACTTAATTAGGCCTATTTCAGGAACAATAACATCAAGATTTGGATCTATTAGTAGAGTTAGATCTGGAGCACATACAGGATTAGATATAGCAGCATCAACAGGAACACCAATAAAAGCAGCAGCTGCTGGAACAGTAACATTTTCAGGAACAAAGAGAGCATATGGAAAAATGATTGTAATTTCACATGGAAATGGAATAGAAACATATTATGGACATTGTAGTAAATTATATGTAGAAGTAGGAGATAAAGTAAGCCAAGGAGAAACAATAGCAGCAGTAGGTTCAACAGGAAATAGTACAGGACCACATTTACATTTAGAAATAAGAGTTAATGGAGTTGCATATAATCCACAAAACTATGTATATTAATAAAAAATCAAAGGAACTAATCCTTTGATTTTTTATATGTTATAAAGTAAATGTATTTATACACTCATTTATAGCATCAGTAATAAAAACATTTTTCCCATACTCATTTAAAATACCTAAAAATCCGTGAAGAAAAGTCTTTTTTTGTACTAAATTCACAAAGAATACTATCTAAATTATTAGAAATATTGTTAAATGAATGTAGATAATAAGTACTATTCAACAAAAATAAAGAAAATGATTCAAAAACAGACCAATTCATATTTTTTATATATGTACAAAAGGATAAAAAATCTTCAAACTTATTAAATTTATAAAAAATATTATTTCCAATATTTTCAATAAAATTAGAATCAACTTTGGTAACTGTAAAAACACAACCATCATTATAATTTAAAATTTCAATTAAAATATTTTCATTTTCAATTTTAAAGTTAAGATTTTGTTCAGCACTTTTTAAAACAGACTGGATAAAATTTTGAGAAAAGGCATTATTTGAAAATAATATTTTCCTTGAAATATGATTTTTATTCATATCATCAAAAGAAAAAAATATTTTAATTTTGTTATCAGTTATTTTTTCAAATCTCATATAGAAACCTCCAATATATTTATATTATACAATGAATAAAAATATTTTTAAAGAAACAATATTTTCCAAATATACAATATTTCTAGAATAAGGTAGAAATGTATTTTAAATATTATTATATTTATAAAATAATACTTGAAAAAAACATAAAAGCAATGTATAATGATAACACAATAATAGGGGGATTCCGTAAGGAAATATAAAAGAAGATTGGTATGGCAAATACAAAAAATAAAAAGAAAGGAAGAATATAACATGCCAATTAAAATGAAAAATTTACCAGTAACGGAAAGACCATATGAAAAATTAGAACAATATGGAGAAAAAAATTTAACAAATGCAGAATTATTAGCAATAATAATAAAAAGTGGAACGAGAGAAGAAACATCAGTACAGTTAGCACAGAAAATCTTATTATTAAACGAAAATCGAGATAAAAATAATTTGAATTTTTTAAGAGACATAACAATTGAAGAATTAATAAAGATAAAAGGAATTGGAAAAGTAAAAGCAATTCAAATAAAAGCAACATGTGAATTAGCATCAAGAATGAATTCAATTGACAATTATAAAAATATAACAATAAATAAGCCAAGTGATGTTGTAGATATACTATTTGAAGAAATGAGATTTGAAAAACAGGAAATACTGAAAGTAGTAATACTTGGAAATAAAAACAAATTACTAAAAATAAAAGATATAGCAAAAGGAACTGGAAATTTTGTTAAAGCAAGTATAAAAGATGTACTTAATGAAGCTGTTAAAGTACAAGCAATGCAAATTATACTTGTACACAATCATCCATCAGGAGATGTAACTCCAAGCAAAAATGATATTGAATTTACTAGAGAAGTAAAGAAGGCATCTACAATATTAGGGATAAATTTAATTGATCATATAATAATTGGAGGAAACAATTATATCAGTATTTTTTCAAAATTAGGTGTAGATAATATATAAAAACATTTGGAAGGAATGGGGAAAATGAGTTTTTTATCATTAAAATCTAGAGATATAGGAATAGATTTAGGAACTGCAAATATTTTAGTCACATTAAATGGAAAAGGAATTGTTTATAGAGAACCAGCAGTTATAGCAATAGAAAATCAAACAGGAAATGTTATTGCAATAGGAAATGAAGCAAAAGAAATGCTAGGAAGGACGCCAAAAGAAGTAAGTGCAATAAGACCTTTAAAAGATGGAGTTATTGCAGATTTTACAGCAACAAAACTTTTATTGAAAAAAATAATGGACAAAGTATGTAAAAAATATAATGCAGTAAGACCAAGAGTAATAGTAGGAGTACCATCAGGAATTACGGAAGTAGAAGAAAGAGCAGTTGAAGAAACAATAATACGAGCAGGAGCAAAAGAAGTTTATTTAATTGAAGAACCAATGGCTGCTGCTATTGGAGCTGGAATAGAAATTGAACAACCAAGTGGAAATATTATAGTTGATATTGGTGGAGGAACAACTGAAGTTGCAGTAATATCTTTAGGAGGAATTGTATTAAGTAATTCAATAAGAGTTGCAGGTGATGAACTTAATGAAGATATTATAAATTATGTAAAAAGGGAATTAAATTTAGCAATCGGAGAAACAACAGCTGAAAATATAAAAAAAGAATTAGGTTGTGCATTACCATTAATGTCACAAATGAGTATGAAAATTAAAGGAAGAGATTTAGCAACAGGGTTACCAGCAACGGAAATAATTACATCAGGTCAGGTAGAAGAAGCAATAAAAGATTCAATTGCACAAATTGTTGAAGTAGTAAAATTAACATTGGAAAAAACACCACCAGAATTAGCTTCAGATATTATGGAAAAAGGAATAATGTTATCAGGTGGAGGAGCATTAGTTCAAAATTTAGACAAGCTTATTAGTATGGAAACAGGAATGCCAACATATGTCGCTGAAGATCCATTAGAATGTGTTGTAAGAGGTACAGGAAAAACATTGCAAGATATAGATAAATTAAGAACAGTATTAAAAAATGCAAGAAAAAGATAATTTTTGAAAGGAATTTGTATGGAAAGAAATAGCAAAAGTGGAGTAATTGGAGTAATTATAACAATAATTATATTAGTATTATTAGTTGTATTTACAAATAGAAATACAGAAAATATATCTACAATTGAAAACTTTGCAAATGTTGTTATTGTTCCAATTCAAAATGGTTTAACTTATTTAAAAAATAAAATAAATAATAATGATAAATTTTTTGAAAATGTAAATGAATTAAAAACAGAAAATGAGGAACTAAAACAAAAAAATAGTGAACTAGAAAAAAGTCTAAGAGAATTTGAAGTAATGAAAACGGAAAATGAACAATTAAAACAACAATTAAATTTAGCGGAAAAATATGGTGAATATACAACTGTTCCAGGAACAATTATATCAAGAGATATAAGCAATTATTCAAAAACACTAGTAATAAATATAGGATCAGATAATGGTGTAAAAGAAAATATGACAGTTATTGCTGATGAAGGTCTTGTGGGATATATTGTATCAACAACAGCTAAAACTGCAAAAATTCAAACAATTGTTGACAGTGCAAGTTCTACAAGTTGTTTAGCAAGTACAACAAGAGATGTTATGACATGTAAAGGAACGATAGAAAGTGAATCAACATTAAAAGCAACAAATTTAAAAATAGGTTCTAATGTAATTCAAGGAGATAGTGTAGAAACATCTGGAATGGGTGGAATTTATACTAAAGGAATACATGTTGGAAGAATAAAAAAAGTTGAAACAGGGACGAATAAAATTGATTCATATGCTGTGATTGAAACAGCCGTAGATTTTAACAAATTAGAAACAGTACTTGTAATAATAAAATAATGAAAGAGAGTTTTTAATACATGAAAAAAGCATTAATATATATATCTTTAATTTTCGTGTTTATATTTATATATTTATTACAATCCGTATTTTTTGTAAATTTTACAATAGCAGGAGTAATGCCTAATATTGTAGTAATATTAGCACTTTTTATAGGACTATTTATTGGAAGAAGTAGAGGAATAATATATGGAATAATATATGGAATTTTTATGGATTTGTGGATTGGAAAAAATATAGGAATAACTTCTGTATGTTTAGCTATTGTCGGAATTATAGGAGGAACATTTGACAAAAATTTTTCAAAAGATAGCAGAATAGTGATTTTATTGATAGGAGCATTTTGCACAATTGTATATGAAGTATTATTATATGTTCTTCAAGGAGTATTTTTTCAAATAAGTGTAGAAGTAATTCCATTTTTGAAAATTTTGGCACTTGAAACAATATATAATATTTTCATAATAATTATTATATATCCAATTATGAAAAATGTTGGATATGAAATTGAAAGCGAAATAAAGGGTGATAAAATCTTAACAAGATATTTTTAATAAAAAAACAATCTGAAAGAAGGTGAAAAATTGAACAAGAGAATTAGCTTTGACAAAGAAACTTCATGGGAACAAGAAAATGGAATAAAACAAGTTAATTTTAGATTTAATATAATAACAATACTTGTATATGCAATTGGTATAATTCTTATTGCTCAATTATTCAACTTACAAGTAGTACATGGCGAGAGTTATAGACAACAATCAAATACAAGACTTTCAAGAATAAGTAAAATAGATTCTGTAAGGGGATCTATTTTAGATAGATCTGGAACTGAATTAGCAGGGATTAGAGCAGTTAATAATGTAGAAATATATAAAACAAACGTATCTGATGATGAATTAAATACGGCAATATTGAAATTAGTTAATTTATTAAATGAACAACAAGCTACATATACAGATACATTTCCTGTAAAAATATCACCATTTGAATATACTATATCAGATAGCACATTAGAAAAATGGAAAAAGAAATATAAACTTTCAGAAGATACAACAGCAGAAGAGGCATTTTATAAATTTAAATCTAAATATCAAATTTCAACAGATAATGTTGAAGATATAAGAAAAATAATTTCAATAAGATATTTGATTACAACAACAGGATATAGTGCAACAAAACCAATAACAATTTCAAAAGATGTAAATGATACTGTTGTAGCACAAATAAATGAAAGAAATGGCGAGTTTCCTGGAATAAGTATAGATACAACTGCTGAAAGAGTATATAATAATGGAACATTAGCAGCACATGTAATTGGATATACAAGAACAATAAGTGATGAAGAATATCAACAGAGAAAAGATAAATATGACATGGATGATATTATTGGAAAAACTGGTATAGAATCAATGTTTGAAGAATATTTAAAGGGAACAAGTGGACAAAAACAAGTCGAAATGTCTGTTGATGGAACAATAACGGGTGAAAACATAACAAAAGAAGCTGTTGCTGGTAGTAATGTAATTTTAACGATAGATTCAACATTACAATCAGTTACTGAAGAAGCTTTAGCAAATTGTGTAGAAAAAATCAAAAATGGAGGATTTTCTCAAGTTTATGATGCAAAAGGTGGAGCAGCAGTTGTTATGAATGTAAATACAGGAGAAGTTTTAGCGATGGCAAGTTACCCATCATATGAGCCACAATGGTTTGTAGGAAAACTTGAATCAGATAAATGGAATTATATGAATGATAGTGAAACACATCCATTATTAAATAAAGCAATACAAGGAACATATGAGCCTGGTTCTGTATATAAAATGATAACTGCAATAGCAGGACTTGAAACAGGAGCAATAACATCAAAAGAAAAAATCAATGATACAGGTATTTATACAAAATATTATCCACCAAGAAAATGTTGGTATTATACAAGTTACCATAGAGGACATGGATATTTAAATGTAACACAAGCACTTCAACATTCTTGTAACTATTTCTTTTATGAAGCTGGAGATAGAATGGGAATTGATGCAATTGCAAAATATGCTTTACATTTTGGGCTAGGAAAATTAACGGGAATAGAATTGCCAAGTGAAAAAACAGGAATGCTAGCTCAAAGAAAAGATGGATGGGGACCAGGAGATACATTAAGTGCAGCAATAGGACAAGGAGATAATAGTTTTACACCAATTCAAATTGCAAAATATATTTCATCAATCGCTAATGGTGGAACTGTGGTACAACCAGCAATAGTAAAAACTATTTTAAATTCAGATGGAACAGAAGTATCACAAGAAGAAATCAGAAATTTTGTAAATAATAAACTTGGAATAACAGACCAAAATGATGGAATAGAAATAAGTGCAGAAAGTATAGAAATAGCCAAAGAAGGAATGAGAATGGCAACAAGTGAAGCAGGAGGAACAGCATATAATATATTCAAAAACTTTATTGTAGAAGTTGCTGGAAAAACAGGTTCTGCTGAAACAGCACAAAGTGATATAGTAAATGCTTGGTTTGTATGTTTTGCACCATTTGATAATCCTGAAGTAGCTATAGCTGTAATGATAGAAAATGGTGGACATGGAAATTATGCTGCTGAGGTAGCTAGAGATGTGTTAACACAATATTTTGGAATGAATGTAGTAGAAGAAGTGAGTGAAAGCTTAACAGCTATACCATATACAGAACAAATGAGATAAAAAGTAAAAAATTGGAGGAAAAAGTTGATGAGTTGTATTAGCATAAACTTAAAAAAAGAAGAAACATTAGTAAAGATTGAAGATAATGCAACAGAAGAAGAAATTATAGGAGAACTAAAGATAAAACTTGCAGAATTAACAAAATTATATCAAGAAGAAAAAACGCCAATTAGAGTTACTGGAAAAATATTATCAGAACAAGAATTACAAGATGTAAGGAATATTGTAAAAGAATATCTTGATGTACAAATAAATTTTAATACTCCAACTAGTCTAGGACTACATAGTATTGTAAGAAGCTATAAAGAAAAAATAGAAAATTCTGATACTATTTTTCAAAGAGGTTCAGTAAGATCAGGTCAAAAAATTGAGGCAAAAGGAAGTGTAGTAATTATAGGAGATGTTAATGCAGGAGCAGAAGTTATTGCAGGAGACAATATAATAGTACAAGGAAATTTAAGAGGTCTTGCACATGCGGGAGCTAAAGGAAACAAAGATGCTATAATTACAGCAGGAAATTTAGAAGCATTACAGGTGAGAATTTCTAATATTGTGAAAGAAATTGATAAGGCAGACAATTTTAATGTAGCTAGAGCATATATATGTGTAAAAAATGATAAAATAGAGATAGAAAAATGGTAAATAAAATAGAGAAAATGGTCTTATGAAAGTCATTTTCTCTATTTTTATTAACTAATAAGAAGTAGAACTAGAGCTAAAAATAATCCTTCATCTTTAACATCTTCTTTGTACAAAAAGAAGATTAAACTCAAAATAAGAACATCATCAAAATATAATTTTAAGCCAAATAAATCTAAAACAAAATCTTTATTTGGAGGAAGACTTTTTGAAGGAGTATTTGATTGAATATTATTATTTTTAGAATCACTTTTTTTCTCACTTTCTTGATTATTTGGAAAAAAATTACTATTGGAACTTTTTAAAGTATTAGGGGAAAAAGGAAAAGAACTATAATTTGGTGGAATAAAATTTCTTCTATGAATGTTGTTATAAAAAGGTGAATAACTTTTATTAAAATTTTGCATAATGTCTTTTTCCTCCTTAATATTGAAAAAATCAATCTTTTTTATCTACATTTGGTTTATTCATAAAATCGGCAATTTTGCTTATGTTTAACATATTTACATATTGATCAACTTTGTCTTTTTTGCTTTCTCTTAAATAAGGTTTTAATGAATATAATAGATTAGCTCTTGGATCGTTTTTGTTGTTCATACTTTCCATAATAGATTTCATTTTTAATATTGTATTCATATCTAAATTAAAATTATTTTGATTAGAATTATTATTAGCAGAAGAATTTGGATTAAGAGAAGAACTTAAGTTGTTGATCATTTCAGGTGAGACTTGGCTTAGAATCTTGTTTATATCTATATTTGAAGAATTATTACTTGAAGTATTATTATCTGAGGATTTCATAGAATTCATCATTTGTTGAATTTCTGGTGGAATATTTCCAGAATTAACCATATTTTTAACATTATTAATTAAATCATTCATATTATTATCCATAATTATCACACTCCAGTTTATAAAAATATATGTTTTTGTAATTATAATATGAATTTTGTTCATAAAATGTGAACAAAATAAGGATTTTTAATTGACTTTTTAGTGATAAAATAGTAAAATATAAATTGTGAAAATGTTTAAAAACATGAATTATAAATTGGAAAGGAAAAGTAAAATGAACAAGAAAAATTTAAAATTTGTAATAGCATTTATTATATTTTTTATTATGATTTTTGGATTATTGGTAAGCCAAATTGGAAGTTTTGCAGTAGTTGCAGAAAAACCAATTTATATAAATTTAGGAAAATCCAAAAATGTTAATGGAAAAAATATAGGTTATGGAATAAATGATCCAACAGAATCTACTGGAAATTATATTTGGCAAATAAACCAATATAATAGTAATAATGTAAATGATAAAGTTACTAATGCAAGAAATTTATATTGTATAAAAGCAGAGTATGGAAAATCATGGGTAAGTAATGGAGGAAAGGAAACTAATATAGTAGAATATAACTTATCATATGATTTAGAACAACAACGAGAAGAGATATTAAAGAAATTAGTTGATTCTTCTGATGAAAATACAGTAATAAAAAATCTATTAACTCCAGAAAAGGGAGCATATAATCAAATTTTATGGATATTAGATAATGCATATATTCCAGGTACAACAAATAAAGAAGAATATTTAAAAAAGTTTAATGCAGTTTATGATGTTGCAGTTGGAGATACATTAACAGATGAAGACATAATAGCAATTCAAAAAATGGTAATATGGTATTTTACAAATTATATAATTCATGATGATATAACTTATAATCCATCTAATAGATGGGAAATTTATAATCAAACTGATTCAGAAACAGGATCTTGGTTAAAAATAACAAATGACAATTGGGCAACTCAAGCAAGTATTGGAGAAGGAAACAATGAGAACAGAAGAAAATATGAATCAGATTTATTATACAAGAATTTAATAAAGGCTGCAAATGATGGAGCAAGTGAATATAACACAACAAGAACACCAGTAAGTATAAACACAAATGGATTAACAAAAGTTGCAGACAATAAATATAAAATTTCAATAAAAAAAGTCGGAGAATATTATGTTTTAGGACCAATAAAATTAAATGGAACTAATAATGTAAATTCATCAATAACATTAAAAACAACAGACAAAAATGGTAATGAGATAACAGATTATAAAATTTCAGATTCAGAAGGAAATGAACAAAATAAAACAATAAATGATTATATAGGAAATGAAGATGGATTTTATATAAAAGTTTCATCGACAAATGGAAAAACAATTAAAATTTCTCTTAATATAACAAATTCTGGAACAAAGAAAACATTATGGTTAAAAGGAACAGAAACAGATACCAAAATAACATTAGCTGGTGAACAACCATTAGTAGAAATAACAAGAGCACCAGAAACAATAGAAACAGAATTAACTGCAGAATATACAGAATTTGACTTAGCATTACGTAAATACATAATAGAAATAAATGGAAGAAAATTAACAGATATAAATTTACAATCAAGAAATCCAAAAATAGATGAGAGTACATTAAAAACAGGTACAACAGCAACATATAAACATAGAAAAGCTCCAGTTGAAGTTAAAGAAAATGATGTAGTAACATATTCAATAACAATATATAATGAAGGAGATATTGATGGATATGCAAGTAAAATTGTTGACCAGTTACCAACAGGCTTAATAGTATCTCCTGAAAACCCAGAAACAGTAACATCAATAGGAAAAGATGGAAATGCAAAAAATAAATATACTATAACAAAAGGATTACCAACTGTCCCAACAACAGAAGCACCAGCTAATTCAATAGTATTTAATATTGTAAATACTACTGAAAATCCAGCTCAAAGTTTAAAAACATATTCAGAAACAAATGGATTAGATTATGAGACATTAACATTTAAGTGCATTGTAAAACAAGAACCAGATACAAAAAATGATAAAATATTAACAAATGTTGCATGGATAGCTGATGCAAAAGATTCGAATGGAAATAGTGTGATAGATAGAGATTCATCAACAATAACATCACCAAATGTAAACAGAGATAATATGGAAAATTATACAGGAAATTCATCAAACAAAAACGATTTAGATGATGATAATTATTTTTATAAAGGTGAACAAGATGATGATGACTTTGAAAAATTAGTTGTAAAACCTGTACAAAAAGTATTTGATTTAGAGTTAGTAAAATTTATAGCAGCAGTAAGTAAAGATGCAAAAATAGATGAAGGCGAATATTTAACAGATACCAAAAATTCAGATGGAGTATATACAAGGGCTCCTAAGATTACAATTGAAAATGATGAAAGTAAGCAAAATACAAATAGAAAAATAAAATGTGATTGGTCACCAAGTAATAAACAACCATTGTTAGTAAATCCAGGAGATTATGTATTATATACAATAAGAGTATACAATGCTGGAGAAGTTGATGGATATGCATCATTAATAAAAGATTTATTACCAGTAGGTTTAGAATTTGTTGAAACAACAGACCAAACATCAGAATATTATGGAATATGGAACATAGATAAAATGACTGATGAAAATGGTCAAGAAAGAGAAGTAATCTCAACAGATCATTTAGCAAAAGGAAAAGGAAAAGAATTGAATTCTGTTGAAGGAGATGCAAATTACACAGCAAATTTATTAAGAGCTTTAGATGATAGTAAAAATGTATCAGATACAGAACCAAAAAATCCAGACTATAGAGATGTTCAAGTACTATGTAGAGTAAAAGAACAAACTAATAAAGTATTAGTAAATTATGCACAAATATCAGCAGACACAGATAAAAATGGCAATGAAATTGATGATAAAGATTCAACTCCAGACAACTTACCAAAAGATGGACCACATGAAGATGACGAAGATTTAGAAAAAGTTCAAGTAAAAGGTCCAGGCAAATATAATTTAGTATTAGTAAAAGAAGATAAGAATGGAGAACAATTAAATTCAACAGCAGAATTTGAAGTAACAACAAATGGAAAGACAGAAACTAAAAAAATAACAGGAAGATTAACAATTGCAGAAAATGTGACAATAGATGCAGATCATCTAACAGAAGATGTATATGTAATAAAAGAAACAAAAGCACCAGATGATTATTGCAAATTTGATGGAACAATAACAATAACAGTAACAAAGAAAGAAAAAGATGATGGAACAGGTTATGAAAAATCAGTTAAATATACTGTTGTAGATTCAAAAGGAAATGATATTACAAATAAAAAAGATGCAAATGTATATTTAAATAATGATGGAAACATTTATGTGGAAGTTAAAAACTATGAAGAACCAGAAATACATAAAGGAGTAAAAGATGTAACAAATCAAGATTCAGGATATAATGCAGATGAAGTACATACATGGGTAATTGAATCTGATATTCCATCAAACTTAGATAATTATAAACTTTATGACATAGTAGACAATATTGATTATAGATTAAAATTTGAAGGAACAAATAAAGTTGTTGTAAAAATAGGAAATACAACATTAAAAGAAGGAACAGATTATAAAATTTCATTTGTTGAAAATACAAATGGAGTACAAAATAAAACAACATCAGGAAAATTAACATTAACATTTTTAGATACTGAAAATGGAATGAATGCTTCAACAACGTTAAAAAATAATCAAGGAAAGAAAATTCAAGTAATATTAAATACAACTTTTGCTAAAGACGAAAATGGTAATCTTTTAGCAACACTGGGAGAGCAAATACCAAACCAAGCAAAATTAGAATATATAAATACATCAAGTGATAACAAAGTAACAAAAGAATCTGAAAAACCAGAAATTCATACAGGCGGAGTTGTTTTATATAAATATTATGAATTAAAAGATGAAAAACACTCATTAGAAGGAGCAAAATTTGGAATCTATGCAACAGAGGAAGATGCAAAAAATAATAAAAATGTTATAATGACAGCAACATCAGATAAAAATGGACTTGTAAGATTTACTGGATTAAAATATGGTGGAGATGCAAAAAGTAGTGAAAGCAACAAACAACAAGATGGAACATATAAATATGATGCAGATAAAGCAAGTACAAATTATTGGATAGCTGAAATAGAAGCTCCAAATGGATTTGAAAAATATAATGAAATAATAGCTGTAACAATTAATAAAGACAGTTATAATGAAAAAACACCAATATATCAAGTAAAAAATAATAAATTAAATTTTGACTTAGCATTAAGAAAATTCATAACACAAGTTCAAGAAACAGAAGTAACAACAAGAATACCACAAGTTAAATATGAAAATAGTCAAATATCTTATGAACATACAAAAGAACCATTAATAGTGCATGTTAATGATGTTGTAATATATACATTAAGAATATTTAACGAAGGAAATATTGATGGATATGCTAGTACAATAACAGATGATATTCCAGATTACCTAGAATATCTACCAGAAAATGAAACAAATACAAAGTATTTATGGAAAATGTATGATAAAGATGGAAATGAAACACAAGATGTAAGTAAAGCAGTAAAAATAAAAACAACATATTTATCAAAAGAAAATGAAAAAACAGCAGGAGAAAATTTATTAAAAGCATTTGATGGAAATGTTGCTAATATTTCATATAAAGACATAAAAATAGCATTTAAAGTAAAAGATCCAAATTCAAACACATATATAATAACAAACCATGCACAAATTTCAGATGATTCTGATAAAGATGGAAAACCAATTGAAGATATAGATTCAGTACCAGATGAATGGAATGAAGGCGAAGATGATCAAGACGTAGAACATGTAAAAGTTGAATATTTTGATTTAGCATTACTAAAATATGTAACAAAAGCAATAGTAATAGAAAATGGTCAAGAAAGAATTACAGAAACAGGATATAATGGATTAGAAGATCCAGAGCCAGTAGTAAAAGTAGAAATCAAGAAAAAACAACTAAAAAATGTTATAGTAAAATTTGCATATGGAATAAAAATAACAAACGAAGGTGATATACCAGGATATGCAAAAGAAATAACAGATTATGTACCAGCAGGACTAAGATTTGAAGCTGCAGATAACCCTGGATGGACAGATGAAGGAAATAATGTAATATCAACAAGATTGTTAGAAGGAAAATTATTACAACCAGGTGAAAGTGCAACAGTAGAAGTTGTATTAACATGGATAAACGGAGCTGACAACTTAGGTGAAAAGATAAATACGGCAGAAATTTCTGAAGACTATAATGATCATGGAGATGTGCCAGATAGGGATTCAACACCAGATAATCAAGTACCAGGTGAAGATGATATAGATATAGCAAAAGTTATATTAGCAATATCAACAGGTATTGGTCAAACATTCTTTGGAATAACAATTGGATTACTTTCAGTAGTATTAGTTGGAATTATTTTAATAAAGAAATTTGTACTATAGTATAAATAATACAAAAGAAACTAGCGAAAAAATTTCCTAGTTTCTTTTTACTTGTGTCCGTAGATTTATATGGAAAAAATATCATAATAAAGGACAAAAGGTAAAAAATGTAATAAAAATGTAATATTATGTGAAAGTTGAAAATCCTTAAGTATAAAAGGAACAATGATAATCTTTATATAAAAAAGTGTGTTGATTTTTTAAAATTACTGTGAGAAAATGAAATGGATAAAAATTGATGGGAGGAATTAGAAATGAAAAATATCATAAAAAAGATATGCAGTTTATTAGCATTAATAATGATAATTTTAAATAGTTCTGTATTGACCACATTGTCAATGGCTATTGATGAAATAAGTACAAATGTAACTGCAAATGTATCAAATGATAAAAAAGAAAAAGTAAAAATATATACAAGTTATACAAGACTTACTAATAGATTGCCAAATGAACTTACAATAACAGGAATATTAGAAAAAGATACAGAAGATTGTGCTTTATATGAAAATCCAGTTGTTTATTTCGAATTCCCAGCCGAAATTGAAAAGGTGGTTGTTAATGATATTAAAGTATTGTATGATAATGAATTAAAATTGAAAGATTATACAATAGAAAAAAATGATGCTGGAAATCAAGTTATAAAAGTATCACTAGAAGGAAAACAAACACAATATTCTACAGATGGGATTTCACAAGGAACTAATATTAGAATAGTAGCAAATGTAATTGCAAAACAAGATATAAAAACAGGTTATGAAAATCTAACAATGGTATGCAATACAGCAACTGCTGAACAAGGGTTATTAATAGTAAATGCAACAGAAAATGCCATTTTAAATAATGTAGAACCAAAAAAAGAAAATGGAACAATTATATATGCAAATGGTTTAATGTTGAATACAAGATCTTCTATTGGAAGTAATACATTAAAAGATGGAGATACAATACATTCAAATGAAATAATCAATAATCAGATAACAATTACAAATACAACAAATAATCCTATAGAAAATATTAAAGTTTTAGGATATATTCCAGAAGGAATGACATTTGTAAAATATGATGAAGAAGCATTTGGATATTGGGAAGATACATATACATTCCTTACAGACGATCCTGAGACTTCAGACGGTAGTATATTATGGCAAGATGATGATTGGCAATATCCTGCTGATGAAACTGTAAAAACAAAAGAATTTACAATAGAAACATTAAAATCAGGAGAAAGTCAAACATTTAATTATGAAACAAAAGTTAATAAAGTAGATAAAGAAAAAGAATTAGAAACAAAAATAGAATTTCAAATAAAAGATAAAGATGCAACTGAATACAGAAATATTTCAACATATACTATAAAAAATAATGCAAAAGATGCTGCATTTGAAACAAGAATAAGAACATATATAGATAGAGGAGATAACTCAGAAACAGGTTCAAGTAAAAATAACTGGGTATATAATGTAATAGTAAAAAATATTTCAAATGAAACACAAAATGCAACAGTAAAAATAAATGTTCCAGAAACATTATCAATAAAAAATGTTGAAAAAGTAGTTGATAAAGGAGAAGAATTTTCATACAAATTAGAAAATGGTGTATTAACAGTAAGTTATGAAGGAATTGCTGCAAATGATTATAGAGCATTTGGAATTGAAGCAGAAGCAGTAAATGTAATTACAGATGAAAATTGCAGATATCAAATAGAATATTCGGCAACAGTAGAAGATTCAAATAAAGATATTACATCATCAAATTTAAGTGTATCTAAGGGTGGAATCCAAGCTGTAAAAATTACCCAAACATCAGAAACAAATGGTGAAACATTAAATGGTCATGATGAAATAGAATATAAATTTGAAATTGAAAATATTGGATATGTAAGAGAAGAAGATGGAGGGTATACAAAATATTTATTTGTTACAAATATTCCTAAAGAATTAGAGGTTACATCTATTACATATAATTCAAATGAGGTAAATAAGGATACAGTAGATAGTAGAACTGTCTATACAATAACACCGATTAGTAAATATTATACAAAAGATGATTTAAAAAGAATTAATGCTCAAGATTATTCAGAGGATCTTAGGGCAAAAGAAATGATAATACTAAAAAATGGAGAGAAAAGTATTGTTACAATAAAAGCAAAAGTAAAATCATTAGTTGGACAGAATGATGATATTACTATAGAAAATATGGGAGCAGTTACAGGAAAGGATATAGAAACTAAAATTTCTAATATTATTTCAAATACATTACATAACAATGAAAATCAAACTATTATAGTAAATCCAGATGATAAGAAAGATGATAATAATAGTAGTACAACAAAACCTAGCGATGATAATACAGTAGAACAAGTAAAATATTATACAGTAGCAGGAACATCGTGGGTAGATACTAATGAAAATGGAAGAAGAGATGATGGAGAAGAAATTGTTTCTGGTATAAATGTATATTTATACGATGTAATAAATAAGAAATTTTTAACAGATAGTAATAATGAAACATTAAAAACAACAACAGATTCAAATGGAAAATATTCATTTACAAAAGTTCCAGAAGGAAGTTATTATGTAATATTTGAATATAATACAAATGAATATGGAATTACAGAATACCAAAAAGTAGGAGTTCTAGAAACAGAAAATAATGATACATTAGAAAAAGATGTAAGAATGTTTGGCGAAATAAAGAAAGTTGCAATGACAGATATTGTTAATTTAACTTCAAGTCAAACTAATATAGATATTGGTCTTCTAGAAAATAAGAATTTTGATTTTTCAATAAATCAAACAATTCAAAAAGTAACTGTTTCAAATAAAAAAGGAACAAAAGAATATACATATGATAATAAAAAATTAGCAAAAGTAGAAATTCATTCAAAACAATTAACAGGTTCTACAATTGTTGTTGAATATAAAATAAAGGTAACAAATGAAGGCGAATTAGCTGGAAGAGTATATGATGTAATAGATGAAATACCTTCAAAATTGGAATTCCATTCAGAATTAAATGAAGGATGGTATAGAACAGAACAATATAAAATATCAAATACAAGTATGGTTAATAAAGATATACAACCAGGAGAATCTATTGAACTTACAGTAATATTGTCAAAAACATTAACAGAAGATTCTATTGGAACAATAACTAATATTTCAAGTATAGGAACAACAGATAATTCAAGACATATAACAGAAAAAAATTTAGAAAATAATACAGATAAAACAGAAGTATTAATTCAAGTTGCAACAGGTGAACAAATTATATTTAGAACTATTTTGATAATTTTATTAGCATTGATAAGTGTTTATATTATCTTAAAAGTTTTAAAGAAAAATAATAAATTAATAAATAATATGACTGTAATATTATTACTATTTTTTGCAGTTATTATAATTGGTCAAAAATTAATTGTTTATAGTGATGCATATAGTTTGGATGACTTTAAAGAAGATCTAGGAAATGCTTGGAATGATTTAAAGGATGCTGTTTCAGGAAATGGAGGCGGAAACAGCGGAGGTGCTTCTGGAAATGGTACAGGAAGTGATATAAACACTGGTGATAAAGAACCAGATGTAAACTACAGTGATCAACAACCAGGATTATCAAAAGAAGAGCAAGAAAAAATATGGATGGATGAATTAAAATCACAATATCCAGGAGCTAACTATGATGGATGTAATTCATTAGAAGAATGTCAAGAAAGAGCAAAAGCACAAGTACAAACAGACTATGTAAATGCTCAACTTGCTCAATATGGTAAATCAATTCCATCAGGATTAACTTCAACAGAAGATGTTGAAAAAGCATTAGATGAAGCAAAGAGAGGAATATTAAGTGAAAATTATCCAGGAATAGATTTCTCTGGTGTTACAAGTTATGAAGATGCATTAAATAGATATAATCAAAAATGCGAAGAACAAAGAAATCAAATAAATCAAACACTTCAAGGATCAAGTGCTTTCAAAGGTGCTAATATATCTGGTGATATGAGTAATTTGGATTATAATGCTTTAAAAGGATTACAAAATCAACTTGCAGACATACAAAATAAATATCCTGAAAATAAAACATTTAGAGGTGATCCAAGTTCACAATATACAGATGAAAAAGGAAAAATACATTATAGAAGATATCTTGATGAAAATGGAAATTCAGTAGCATATTGTGGAAGTCCAGGAAAGGCACAAACAGCAAAGAAAGATCTAAATTATGTAAGATCTCAATCAGATCTAAAATTAACAACAGATGCAAATGGAAATGCAACTTGGTCATATGATGTAACATATAAACCAACAGAATCTTATTGTGGTAGAGATGTTCAAACAATGAAAGCATCATTAGGAGGAAGTCAATCAAGTAAAGATTTACCAGAAGGAAGTGTTCCGGATGTAGACTTAGATAAACCACCAACATATACACCACCAGATAACCCACCAGATAATCCACCACCTCCAACATCTAATAAAACAAAATTAGTAATTTGGAAAATGGATGCTGACACAAATGAAGAATTGTGGGAGAAAAAAGACACAAGTTATATATCACAATTTAGATTTAGAATACCAGGATATGCAGAAGATTTTGGAGTTGGAGAATATGTTGAAGTAGATCAAAATAAAACATATACAATATACGAAATAGGTTCAGCATTTGGTTATGACATATATGAAGAAGATGGAAGTTATAAATCATTCCAAGTTGAAGTTGGAAGTTATGTAACATCAATGGATGTTAGACTTAACAATATTATAACAAAATTAAAATTATCCGGAAATGTTTGGGAAGATGGACTAAACGGAAAAGATAATGCAAGAAATGATTTATACAAAGACAATGATTATGATGATCATGATAAATTATTACAAGGAATAAAAGTTAGATTATACAAGGATAATGAACTTGTAGGTGAAACATGGACTGATTCAAATGGACACTATTCATTTGGAGGAAGAAATGCAGATTTATCATATACAAAAGACACATTAACAGTAGCTGATTTGGACAAATATCATGTTGAATTTGAATATAATGGTATGAAATATACAAATGTAAATTTACATACAGATGTTGCAAATGGTTCAAAAGCTATTGAAGGAAATAACAACAGACAAAATTATAATAATAAATTTACAACAATTGCTTCAAATACAATAAAAGATGATAATGGAAATTCAACAGGAAAAGCATTAAATGAAGCAAATTCAGAAACAGGAACATTATATTACAGAACAAATCAAAAATATCAATCATCAATAATATATGGAGATAAATCTATATATGAAGGAACAAGCGTAAGTGGAAAAACAGGAGATTTTGAAGCATACGGATATGATATATATCATATAACAGCAGATACAAAAGTAGATGAAGCATCATATAGATATAAATTAGAAGATTTATTTGATTGGGATGTTAATAATCAAGTATATAAAGATAAAGAAATTAAAAATGTAAATTTAGGATTATATGCAAGAGAACAAGTTGATGTTGCAATAGATAGTGATGTAGCAAGATTTATATTAAATGTAAATGGATACAACCATATATATAAGTATGGAACATTAATAAGTGATAATGATATGAATGTAGATGCTAATAATGTAGAACAAGTAGATGCTAAATTAAAAGCATTAAAAGGAAAATATTATGAAAGACAATTACATGAATCATCAATATCATATAGTGCAACACCAGAAGGAACACCAAACTTATATGCAGATATAACATATAAGATATATTTACAAAATAAATCAAACTCATTAACAGCAAAAATAAAAGAATTAACATTGGATTATGATAATGAATTAAACTTAATATCATATGGATATGAAAATTCAGGAACAACGCAAGAAGTTTCAGAACAAGAAATTGTAGCTAATACTGTATATGGAGGTACTGAAAACTTAAAAGAAGCTGTAATTAATTTAGAAAAACTAGAAGATAAAAAAATATCAGCAGGAAAGAAAGAAGTACTAGAAGTAACATTTAGAGTATATGCTGATACAATAGCAAGAATATTAAATAATCCAGTAGGAATTAAATTTGATATGATGGCTGAAGTTAGCAAATATTCAACGTATACACAACAAATGACTGCATATGCAAGTATAGACAAAAATTCAGCTTCAAGAAATGAAAAAGTACAAATAGATACAGATAATACATTTGTAACAGATACATTTGAAAATGATACAACAATAGCCCCAACATTCAAATTATCAAAGGGAACACAAACAGAATTATCAGGAATAGTATATGAAGATAGTCCAAAAGAAAGTACACCAATAAAAATTAGCGGAAACAATATATATGAAAGAGTTGGAGACGGAATATATAATAATGAAAATGTAATGGCAAATGTATTAGTAGAATTACTAAGTGTATCAATGGAAAATGGTCAATATGATTCAGATACAGCAAGAAAAGGAGAAAATGGACAACAAGCATATGATGTAGCAAAACTATATCAAGAGAATAAAACAACACAAGGAGAAACATCAAAAGTATTAGCCAGAACATATACAAACGAAAAAGGAGAATATAAATTTGAAGGATTAGTAGCTGGAAATTATGTAATAAAATATACATATGGAAAGAATATGAAAGATGTAGACGGAAATGGAAATGACAAAGAAACAATAAGAGCTACAACAGCAATTTACACAAGTGATGGAAATACAAAATTAAAAGAAATAGAAGCAAGAGAATATAAATCAACAGTAATCACATCAGGAGAAATATCAAATGCAATGAATATAACAGATGGAAAGGCACATTTAAACGGAGACTACTCATGGTTCTTAAAGAGTCCAGAAACAAGATATTCAGATGCAGTAGATGACGTAGAATATAGAGCAAATCTAGAAAAAGAAGCAAAAATAAACTATGAAATCTTAAAAGGAACAAAAACATATGTGTATGAAAACATGGAAGCATATACACCATACTTCAAACTAGGAGTAGAAGAATTTAATGATCAACAATCAGGAGCAACATTAGAAACACAAGAAGATGGAACATTAAATTATGTATTTACAATAGATAATGTAGATTTCGGATTAATAGAAAGACCAATAGTAGATTTACAAGTAGACAAAGTAATAACAGGACTAAAAGTATCACTAGGAAATGGTCAAGTATTAATAAATGGAGATCCAAGTAAAGAAAGTTTACCATATGTAAGAACAGGATTAGATGACTTTGTACCAATAGAAATGGATACAGAATTATTACAAAATGCAACAATAGAAGAAGAATACACAATAAAAATAACAAATAATTCAGAATTAGATTATTCAATATATCCAATATGGGGAACAGATAATACTCAAAAAGTAGCATTAAGAAGAAATTATTATTACTATGGAACCCAAGAAGGATTGACAACAGATGAAGCAGTAACAGCAAGAATAGATGTATTAGGAGATTATATAGGATCAGAATTAACAGCAGATGAAAACACAATGCCAGAATGGAATAAGAGAGCGATAGAAGAATTAACATCATATAATGGAACAAACTTATTATCAACAGATAATAATAAAGAAAAGACATTAAGAGATGGAAAATATACAATATATACAACAAATACATTTAATAATCCAAATGAAGAAATAGTAACAATAGGAAAAACAAAGAGCATAGCATATAAGGTAAGCAGATTATTAGCAGTAAATACAGACACAATGAAATATACAAATGATGTAGAAATATTACAATATTCAGGATATAGTCAAAACAAAGATAGAACAGAAAATACATATAACAGAGTAAAAGATACAACACCAGGAAATTTAGTGCCAGGAGGAGCAATGGAAGATGACGAAGATTCAGTAAGAACAACAATAACTCCACCAACAGGTACAATAATATCAAGATGGTTATATGTAACAACAGTAGCTGCAGGACTAATCCTAATTGGAGCAACTGTAATATTTATAAGAAAAAGAATATTATTAAAGAAATAAACGAAAGATAAAAAATAGAGTAAAATTGTAAAAAGAAATCGATAATTATGTCGATTTCTTTTTTTATCGTTTTAAGAAAGTCTACAGATAGTCGGTATTATAGGAAAATTTAGCAATAATTAGATAAATAATTCAATTTTTGTATTAAAGTTAAAGGATAATAAGATTGAAATAGAATACAAAAAGCTTCTTTTTTGGGAGATTTAAATAAAATTAGTATAAAAGAAGAATTTTAAAATATTGAAAAAGAAAAGAAGATATGTTAAAATAAAAAAGAGAAAGGAATAAAGCAAATATGAAGAAAATAAAGGAAATTCTAATTTTTTGTATATTAGTAATTGTAATTGGTATTGCAATGGCAACAGTTGTAATAAAGATAGAGCAAAAATCTAATGAAGATAATGCTGATAAAGAAAATATTAATAGTGAATCAACAAGTAATATAACTCCTACAGAAGATGCGTTACGTTTTAAAAAAGAATATGAAGATGTTAATGGCACGATTAGAGAAAAGGATGGAATGCTATTTAATAATGTTGATATTCCTGAACAAAATCCAATTCAATATATAAATATAGACGAATTCGTGGATATATTAAATAATAAAAGTGGTATAGTATTTTTAAGCAGTCCAACATGTCCATATTGCAGAGCTTCTATTTCATCACTATTAAAAGCAGCAAAAGAATTAAAAATGACTACAATTTATTATTATGATATAAGTAAAGATGAGAATGAAACAGATTCAGAAAATGAAATACAAGAATTAAAAAGATATGGAATAATAACTGAGAACGAAGAAGGAAAAAATGCATGGAAAATTCCACAATTATTGAATATAAAAGATAAAAAAATAGTATCGTCAGCCAATGGTGCAATGTATGAATTAGAGAATGGACAAACAAAATACGATAAATTGACTCAAACTCAAGAAAACGATATATATAATATATACAAAAAAGTATTAACATATTCATATTAAAATTAAATAACGTAAAATAATAAATAAAGTATTAGAAATGGCTTGAAAATATTGAAAAATAAACGATTATATGGTATAATTAAAATAATGTTTAAATAAAAAGGAGGAAAATCTATGAGTAAAAAGATATGTAGTATTTTACTGCTAATTGTATTATTGTTAAATAGTTCTGTAGTAACAATAATTTCACAAGCAGTAAATGAGAATGAAAATACACAAGAAAAAATTAGTATGGAATTAAGTGCTACTCAGTTAACGAATAAAGTTCAAAATGAGTTAACGATAACAGGAGTTTTAGAAAGGGATTCAAACGATGATCCTCTTTATGAAAATCCTGTAGTAACATTTGAATTTCCTAATGAAGTAGAGAAAGTAGTAATAAATGATGTAAAATTACTATATGATTCAGAATTAAAATTAGGAGAATATACTGTAGAAAATAATGAAAATGGAAATAAAGTTATAAAAATTCCATTCATAGGAAAACAAACTAAATATCAAACAGATGAAATTAGTAAAGGAACTAATATTATAGTTTCAGCAAATGTTTTATTGAAACAAGATATAAGTACTAAAAATTCGAAAATAAAAATGACATGTAGTAGTGCATTAGATTCTAGTAAAATACAATCTTGTGAAAAAGAAATAAAACTTGTTAATCCATCAGAAATAACAACGACATCAATATTAGCTGATAATAATATAACAGGAGAAACAAAAACAGTCAATGGTATAGAAGTTAATACAAAAGCTCTTTTGGGTAATACAGAATTAAAGCAAGGAGCAAATGTATATTCTAACGAAATCATAAAATATGAAATAACATTAACAAATACAACGGAAGATGCAATAAATAATGTAAAGGTATTAGGAAATATTCCAGAAGGAACAGTATTTGTTGATTATGATGAAGATGCATTTTCATTTTGGAATTTAACATATACTATGTTAGAACCAAAAACTCCAGATTCTAATGGTGTTTATTGGCAAGATGATACATATCAATATGTTACTGATGAAACTGTAAAAACAAAAGAAATTTTTGTAGGAACATTACAAAAATCAGAAACAAAAACATATTCTTATGAAGTAAAAGTAAATACTACAAGTCAAATAAAAATAGACACTAACATAGATTTATCATTAAATGATAATGTAATATATACATATAATATTTCCAATCAAGCAAATCCAGCAGATTTTGAAGTTAGAATGAGACAATACCAAAGTAGAACAGAAAAAAATGAATTTTCATATGATGTAATTGTAAAAAACTTAACTGACCAAAATAAAAGTGGTGTTATCACTATAGATATTCCAAATAATGTTGAAATAACAAAAGTAGATACTCAAAGATTATTGAGAGATGAAGATGCAGAATATGAAATAAAAGATAATAAATTAATAATAAAGGCAAATGATATAGAAGCTAAATATTTTAAAGCATTTTCAATATATACAAAAGTAAACATTACAGAAGAGACTATAAGCAATAAATATGCAATTGGATTAGATGCGGATTTTACTTGCTCAAATGTAGAATACAGATCAAACCAATCTATAGCAACAGGAGGAATAGAAGCTGTAAAAATAACACAATCTTCAGAAACAAGTGGAGAAAAAATTAAAGAGTTCAAAGAAATAACATATACATATGAAATTGAAAATTTAGGATATGTTATTGATGAATGGGGAGGATATTCTTCTATAATATTTGAAGACTATATACCTAATGAATTAAAAATAGAAAGTGTAGAATATAATAATTTTGATGTAAAAAAAGAAGGAAAATTTTCAGAGACGAAATATACGATAACCAATGAAAATAAAAAATTAGGAAATGTAGAAATTGCAGAAGCAAATGGAGGAGATAATTCTAAATCAGCAAGATTAAAAATTAATTTAAATATAAAAAATAATGAAAAAATAACAATAAAAATAAAAACGAAAGTTAGACCTTTTGATACAGCTAAAAACAATGTTGAAATTGCAAATTCAGCAATGGTATCTGGCGATGGATTAAAAACAAAACAATCAAATATTATTCAAAATACATTAGTTCGTCCAAAGACAACTAATATAATAACAATAGATCCAGATGGAAACATTGTTGACGGTGGTGATACACCAACCCCAACTCCTACACCAACGCCAAGTGAAAACACAAAGGCAAAATATTCTATTTCAGGATTAGTTTGGATAGATGAAAATGAAAATGGTCAAAGAGATAATGAGGAAAAAGCAAAAGAAGGTGTTGAAGTACTATTATATGATGTTACAAGTAAAAAATTTGTAACAGATGAAAAAGGCAAAACATTAACTAAACAAACAGATAAAGATGGTAAATATACATTTACTAATATTTATTTGGGACAATATTATGTAATATTTAAATATGATACAGATACTTACAATATAACTGAATATCAAAAATCAGATGTAGATAGTTCACAAAATAATGATGCAATTGAAAAATATGCAAGAATATTTAATGAGACAAGAACAATTGGTATGACCAATACGATAAACTTAAATTCTTATAGAAATAATATAGATTTAGGTTTAGTTGAAAAGAAAAATTTTGATTTAAAAATAGAACAATTTATTCAAAAAGTAACAGTAACAAACAAAAAAGAATCTAAAGAATATACATATAATAATAAAAAGCTTGCTAAAATTGCAATACACTCAAAACAATTTGTTGGTTCTACAGTGGTAGTAGAATATAAATTAAAAATAACTAATGTTGGAGATTTAGCAGGAAAAGTATATGAGATAGTAGATGAAATACCATCAAAGATGGATTTTCACTCAGAACTGAATAGCGGATGGACAAAATCTATAGGTTATACAATTAGTAATATAAGCTTTGCAAACACAGAAATTAATCCAGGTGAAAGTATAGAAGCAACGGTTATATTAAGCAAAACATTAGGTGACCAAGATGCGGGGACATATACAAATATAACTAAAATAGAAACATCAGAAAGTTCAAAACATACATCGGATTTAAATACTGAAAATGATATAGATAAAATTGAGTTAATAATAGAAGTAGCAACAGGTTTAGATATAGCCTTCAAAGTAATAGGAGGTGTTATGATGGGATTATTATATATAGCATTAATGATATATTTTATAAAGAGATTTGTAAATAAAAAAGGTCTATTTGTTATATTTATGATACTAGTTACATCAGTTGCTTGTTTATATCCAAATAAAAATTATGCATATGATGTAGATACAACAATAGCAGGATTACAAGAAAGCTTTACACAATCTGTTCAAAATGCTTACACTGAAGCTGTTAAAGCAGTTGAACCTAATATAAAAGTAGCTTTAGGTGGTTATAAGGGGAAAAGTGGAACAGGTACATTTTATAAGGTAGAAGTAGATGGATCATATACACCTATTGCAGGTTGTACAACTCCAGGATCACACTTTAATGCTAATGCAAATTGTGATTATGTAGGAACTGGAGAATATGATGAAGATGGAAATGAAAAAAAGGAATGGAAATGTGAAGGTGCATATGAATCACCAGAATTAAGTCAAGTAGATTGTGTTTATACAGGATCATCACAACCAACAGTATCATCTGGAGGAGCAAGTGTAAAAGGTGACGATGTTCCAGAAACTGGATTAGACTTAAGTTGGAATGCTGGAGATGGATTTAATCTTTCAATTGGTGGAGATATGCCAGGATCATTTAGTCAAAAAGAAGCAAGCGGATTATGGGGTGGAATTAGTTCAGTTGTAAGCAGAACAGATCCAGGAAGTACAAGTGATAGTGAGATAAAAAGTGCATTAGATAAATCAGGTTTTGGTGGAGATTTTACAACATCGAGATCAACAGGTAGTGATGGTATTACAAGATTATCAGTTACATTAAGTAGAACTGTTTATGTAACTGTTACAGCAACTCTAACATGGCAAGATTATTATCATGTATCAGAAAATTATGTATGTCCTAGATGTGGATATAGTGGAACAAAATGGCAAGAAATAGCAATTGATAACAGTACAACAGTAACTCAAACATTTCCATTTACATTCCAAACTACAATGACATTTGAACCAGAAGAATTACCAAAAACATTAATAATATTTAAAGTAGATAAAGATACTGGAGAAAAGTTATATACAGAAAACGATGATAATACATGTACATCAGAATTTAGATTTTTGGTAAAAGGTGATGGTTCTGAATTTGAAATAGGAGTTGGAGAATCACTAACAGGTCTACATGATGGAACATATGAAATATATGAAATAGGTTCAGCTTATGGATATGGAGTATGGACAGATAATTATGATAAAAGCAAATATTATAAAAAAGTTGGAGAAGTAACATTATCAGGTAGCACAATATTTAATGTTGTAAACATTGAAAACAAGAAAGAATTTATAGATTTATCAGGATATGTTTGGGAAGACATGTTAAATGGAAAAGACAATGCTAGAAATGATTTATTCCAAAATGATCAATATGATGATAAAGATAAATTAGTTCCAGGAGTAAAAGTAATATTACATGATACAGTAAGAAACAGAGAATTAGTAACATGGACTAATGAAAATGGTGAATACCATTTTGGTTCAAGAAATGAAGATTTAACATATACTGATGATACATTAAGAATAGCAGATTTAGACAAATATTATATTGAGTTCGAATATAATGGTGTAAAATATAGAAATGTAAAACTAAATTCAGATGTAAATGTAACAAATGCATCAAGAGCATCAGAAGAAGTAGCATCAGGAAAATCAGATGAAGACTCAAGTGTAAGACAAAGATTTAATGAAAGATTTAGTACAATATCATCAGGAACTCAGATAGATAGCAGCGGGGAATCAACAGGAATTGTAATAGATGCAAATGGAAATGTAAATTCAGATAAGATATCATATACAAAAAATGGAAATCATCAATCACAAATAAATTATGGTAAAAATATGACAGATGCAAATGGAAATAAAGAAGCATATGGTGAGAATATTTACCATATAAAAGCAACAACATATAAGAACTTGAATTTAAGTGATTATTTGGAAGGATATATCAAGAAAGAAAATACAACTATAGTACATGTTAATGAAATTAAGAATATAAACTTAGGATTATATTCAAGAGAACAAGTAGACGTGGCGGTAGATAGTGATGTAGCAAGATTTGTATTAAATGTAAATGGATATCAACATACATATAAATATGCAACATTGGTAAATCCAGATACTCAAGAAGAAATGGATGTAAAATTAAAAGCACTAAAAGGAAAATATTATGAAAGACAATTACATGAATCAACAATATCATATAGTGCAACACCAGAAGGAGTACCAAATTTATATGCAGATATAACATATAAGATATATCTACAAAATAAATCAAATACATTAACAGCAAAAATAAAAGAATTAACATTAAATTATGATGAAGATTTAAAAATAATATCATATGGATATGAAGGATCAAATGTAAATACAGAAGTTTCAGAAAGTGCAATAACAGCAACAAAGAATGGAACAGGAGCAGTACAATTAAAAGAAGCAACAATAGATTTAGAGAAATTAGAAGACAGAAAAATATCAGCAGGAAAGAGAGAAGTACTAGAAGTAACATTTAGAACAGATGCCAATACAATAGCGAAAATATTAAATAATCCAACAGGAATAAAATTTGATTTTATGGCAGAAGTAAAAACATATTCAACATATGCAAATAATGAAGAAAACGCATTTAATAGAGCAGAAGGAATATATGCATATGCAAGTATAGATAAAAATTCAGCAGCAAGAAATGCGCAAGTACAAATAGATACAGACGATTCATTTGTAACAGATACATTTGAAAATGATACAACAATAGCCCCAACATTCAAATTATCAAAGGGAACACAAACAGAATTATCAGGAATAGTATATGAAGATAGTCCAAAAGAAAGTACACCAATAAAAATTAGCGGAAACAATATATATGAAAGAGTTGGAGACGGAATATATAATAATGAAAATGTAATGGCAAATGTATTAGTAGAATTACTAAGTGTATCAATGGAAAATGGTCAATATGATTCAGATACAGCAAGAAAAGGAGAAAATGGACAACAAGCATATGATGTAGCAAAACTATATCAAGAGAATAAAACAACACAAGGAGAAACATCAAAAGTATTAGCCAGAACATATACAAACGAAAAAGGAGAATATAAATTTGAAGGATTAGTAGCTGGAAATTATGTAATAAAATATACATATGGAAAGAATATGAAAGATGTAGACGGAAATGGAAATGACAAAGAAACAATAAGAGCTACAACAGCAATTTACACAAGTGATGGAAATACAAAATTAAAAGAAATAGAAGCAAGAGAATATAAATCAACAGTAATCACATCAGGAGAAATATCAAATGCAATGAATATAACAGATGGAAAGGCACATTTAAACGGAGACTACTCATGGTTCTTAAAGAGTCCAGAAACAAGATATTCAGATGCAGTAGATGACGTAGAATATAGAGCAAATCTAGAAAAAGAAGCAAAAATAAACTATGAAATCTTAAAAGGAACAAAAACATATGTGTATGAAAACATGGAAGCATATACACCATACTTCAAACTAGGAGTAGAAGAATTTAATGATCAACAATCAGGAGCAACATTAGAAACACAAGAAGATGGAACATTAAATTATGTATTTACAATAGATAATGTAGATTTCGGATTAATAGAAAGACCAATAGTAGATTTACAAGTAGACAAAGTAATAACAGGACTAAAAGTATCACTAGGAAATGGTCAAGTATTAATAAATGGAGATCCAAGTAAAGAAAGTTTACCATATGTAAGAACAGGATTAGATGACTTTGTACCAATAGAAATGGATACAGAATTATTACAAAATGCAACAATAGAAGAAGAATACACAATAAAAATAACAAATAATTCAGAATTAGATTATTCAATATATCCAATATGGGGAACAGATAATACTCAAAAAGTAGCATTAAGAAGAAATTATTATTACTATGGAACCCAAGAAGGATTGACAACAGATGAAGCAGTAACAGCAAGAATAGATGTATTAGGAGATTATATAGGATCAGAATTAACAGCAGATGAAAACACAATGCCAGAATGGAATAAGAGAGCGATAGAAGAATTAACATCATATAATGGAACAAACTTATTATCAACAGATAATAATAAAGAAAAGACATTAAGAGATGGAAAATATACAATATATACAACAAATACATTTAATAATCCAAATGAAGAAATAGTAACAATAGGAAAAACAAAGAGCATAGCATATAAGGTAAGCAGATTATTAGCAGTAAATACAGACACAATGAAATATACAAATGATGTAGAAATATTACAATATTCAGGATATAGTCAAAACAAAGATAGAACAGAAAATACATATAACAGAGTAAAAGATACAACACCAGGAAATTTAGTGCCAGGAGGAGCAATGGAAGATGACGAAGATTCAGTAAGAACAACAATAACTCCACCAACAGGTACAATAATATCAAGATGGTTATATGTAACAACAGTAGCAGCAGGATTAATCTTAGTTGGAGCAACAATAATATTTATCAGAAAAAGAGTATTAGTAAAATAATAAAAACGAAAAATAGCAAGTTTAACTTGCTATTTTTTGTAATATGGATTAAAATTACTATGAAGAATTTTGCGAAAAGTATTATATATATTTTTCAAATTTGGAAGGATTAAAGATGAGAATAAGAACAGGAACAGATATTATAGAGATAAGCAGAATAAAAGAAAGTATAGAAAGTACAAATAAAAAATTTTGTGAAAGAGTATATACAGAAAAAGAAAGAGAATATTGTGAAAGCAAAAAGATGCAAAAATATCAACATTATGCAGCTAGATTTTCTGCTAAAGAAGCTGTTTTTAAAGCAGTATCAGATGAATTAGAGAATAAATTTCAAATTAATTGGAAAGATATAGAAATATTAAATGATGAAAAAGGTAGGCCATATGTTAATATTTTAAATAATAAGATACAAAATATAGAAGATATAGATATTAGCTTATCACATTGTAAAGAATATGCAATTGCTAATGTAGTTGTAATATTCAAATAAGTTATAGTAAAGGAAGAAAAAAGATGGAGTTTTTTGATTCACATTCACATTATAATGATGAAAAGTTTGATGAAGATAGAGAAGAGATAATAGAACAAACATATAATGATGGAATAACAAAATTTGTATGTGCAGGATATAATATTCCATCATCAAAATTTTCATTAGAATTAGCCCAAAAGTATAATTATATATATTCAATAGTAGGAATTTCACCAAATGATATTCCACAAACTGAAGAAGAATTGTGGAAAAGTATAGAAGAAATTTCAAGTATTGCAGTTGAAAATAGAAATAATAAAATAGTTGCAATAGGAGAAATAGGATTAGATTATTATTGGAATACTGAAAATAAAGACTTGCAAAAACAAGCTTTTATAAAACAAATAGAATTGGCTAATAAATTAGAATTACCAATAGTAATCCATTCAAGAGATGCATTTATAGATACAATTGATATTATAAAAAATCATAAAGTAAATAAAGCTGGAATATTTCATTGTTGTCAACAAAATCAAGAATTAGTAAGACAAGCATTGCAATTAGGATATTATATATCTTTTGCAGGACCAATTACATTTAAAAATTCAAAAAATGCTCCAGCAATAATTGATATGATTCCACTTGATAAGATGTTAATAGAAACAGATAGCCCATATTTGTCACCAGAACCTCACAGAGGACAAAGAAATGATTGTAGAAATGTTAAATATGTAGCTCAAAAAATTGCAGATTTAAAAGGAATTTCAGTAGAAGAAGTTGCAAAACAAACTTATGAAAATGCTATGAAAATTTTTGAAATAGAGAAATAAGGTTTATAGGCAAATCCAGAAAAACCTAAATACTATAATATAGGAAAAAATATGTATAACAATTGGGAAGAATTAGAAGAAGTAGTAAAACAATGTAGAAAATGTAGGCTATGTGAAACTAGAAAAAATGTAGTATTTGGAGTGGGAAATAGAGAAGCAGATATAATGTTTATAGGTGAAGGCCCTGGGGCAGATGAAGATGCACAAGGTGAACCATTTGTAGGAAAAGCAGGAAAACTTATGAACATGGCATTTGATATGTTAGGAGTAAAAAGAGAAGAAGTATATATTGCTAATATAGTAAAATGTAGGCCACCAAATAATAGAAATCCACAAGATGACGAGGCAGAAAATTGTTTAGATTATTTAAGAAATCAAGTAATCTTAGTAAAACCAAAAATAATTGTTTTATTAGGTAGTGTTGCATTAAAGAATGTATTAGGAAAAGAATATGGAATAACAGCTAGTAGAGGAAAATGGTTAGAAAGAAAAGGAATACTTTATATGCCAACATGGCATCCTGCAGCATTATTGAGAGATGAAAATAAAAAAATAGATTTTATTAAAGACTTAAAACAAGTTATAAAAAGATATAATGAAATATGCCAATAGATTGAATAAAAGGTCAGGTATATTGACTGAAATAGTATAAAAATATAAAATATTTATACGAAATTAGTTGAATGGAGTTACTTATAATGGAAGAAATAAAATCAAAAGCAAATTATTGTTTAAATTGTGTGACAAAACCTTGTTCTAATAAAGGTTGTCCATTAAATAATAATATACCAGGATTTATAAAAGCAATAAAAGAAGAAAATTATAAACAAGCATATGAGATATTGTCAGAAACAACAGTACTAGAATCTGTATGTGGAAGGATATGTCCACATACTAAGCAATGTCAGGGCTCATGTGTAAGAGGAATAAAAGGACAACCTGTTAGTATTGGAGAACTAGAAGCATTTGTAGGAGATATTGCAATAAAAGAAGAATATAAATTTGCAGAAATAAATAATGAAAATAAAAATAAAAAAATTGCAATTGTTGGTGGAGGTCCTGCTGGTTTAACAGCATCTGCATTCTTATTAAAAAAAGGATATTCTGTTACTATATTCGAAAAATATGATTATCTTGGAGGATTACTTGTTCATGGAATTCCAGAGTTTAGACTTCCAAAGAAGATTGTAAAAGATACAATTCAGAAAATACTAAATTTAGGATTACAAGTAGAATATAATAAAGAGCTTGGAAAGAATTTTACATTACAGGAGCTTGAAGATAAATTTGATGCAGTATTCTTAGCTTATGGTGCTAATATAACTACTAAGATGGGAGTAGACGGAGAGAATTTACAAGGAGTATTTGGAGGAAATCAACTTTTAGAAAAAAAGTTACATCCAAATTATCAAGGAAAAAAAGTTGCTGTAATAGGTGGCGGAAATGTAGCAATGGATTGTGCTAGAACAATAAAAAGATTAGGTGCAGAAGAAGTAGATGTTATATATAGAAGAGCAGAAGAACAAATGCCAGCAGAAGCAAAAGAAATAGAAGAGGCTAAACAAGAGGGAATAAAGTTTTTATTTCAGAATAATATTGTGAAAATTGTAGGAAATCAAAAAGTAGAAAAATTAGAATTAATTAAAACAGAATTAGTGCAAAAAGAAGGAGAAAAAAGAAAAGTTCCTATTAATATAGAAAATTCAAATTATTTAATTGATATAGACTATGTAATAATGGCATTAGGATCAATGCCTGAACAGTTTACAAGCAATTTAGAACTCGATTTAGACAAGTATGGCTATATTATAGTGGATGAAAAAAATAGAACCTCAAAAGCTAAAATTTTCGCTGGAGGAGATATTGCTGGATGTAAAGGAACTGTTGCATGGGCTGCTAGGTCTGGAAGAGATGCGGCAAATTCAATAGATGAATATTTAAAAAATATATAAAAAATAAAGGACTAGAGTATTCTAGTCCTTTTCAAAAAAGATAGGGATATCTTTTTTGTGTAGAAAATTGATTATCTTTAGTATAATATCATATGTAAAACTTCATCTTTTGTGAAGTCATATGTAACTTAAAAATCATATGTATTTAAGTAATACTTTTGTAAATTAATATTCTTTGGTACTTTTATCTTTGGTATTTTAAAAATCTTTAGTAAAAGTTAAAAAATTTATCTTTTGTTTTTTGAATTTCTTTTGTGTATTACAATCTTTTGTTAATTATGTATTTTATCTCCTGTTACGAAGTTAATGAATGCTCTAAACCAAGAACCAACTTTTGTAGGTTTTTTGATTGTTAGAGCTGTTTCAATGCCACCATTTTCAAGCACGTTAGATTTATGTTCTAATTGTGACATTTTTTCAGTATAATAGTCATCAAAGAAAGTATAATCATCAGTTCTTCCGATTAAATTTCCATAATGATCTAATTTTTTTCTGTAATTATCAAGTTCTTCTAAATTAGAAATATTTTTAAAAGCTTTATCAAAATAACCTTTTATAAGACTATCTTGAGCTTTTAAATATGTATCTGTAATTTTCTTTTTTAAAGTATCTTGTTTAGCTACTATTTTATCAACTTTATTACATCTCTCATCATAAGAATAAAATTTATTATTTAATCTTAAAATTTCTTCTTCAAGTTCTAAAATTTGATCACAACATAATTCAATTTCAGTAAATGTTTTACTTGAAGTAAGTTGGATAAAATAGTTTTTGAATTTATCATTACTTGTAAAAGTACTATCAAATAATATTTCATCACCAGTAAAGTAAGTTAATTGTTCAATCAAATTACATTCTAGTGGATAATATGATGGACTAATTGTTTCAAATGAAATTCCAAAATATTTTACAGCTTCTTTTTGGATTCCAATTACTTTTGATGTTAAGTATTGTACTGCTGCTTCATTTAACCCCATACCTGTAATTTTTAATGTATCAAAATTACATAAGCCCATACGAATTAAATTATTTCGTTTATCTTTAATTTCTTGAATATAATGTATACATTCATGAATTGCAAATTCTTCTAAATCTTCAATAGCAACTCTTTCATTAAAATAAATAGATGTATTTTTATAAAAGTAATTTGCTTCAGCCATACCTTCAGGCATTTCAGCACGATACATTGTTAATCTAGCAAGTTTCGCAAATAAATCTGATTCATTAAAACAAAGTTCTGGAAATGTTTCACAAAGCTTTGTTGCGATATTGTGAGCTATTCTATTAACTGTCATTGTATCTAATATGTCGACTACTTTTATTCCATCTTTTCTTAAGTCAGATTCAACGCTCATTGTATCCTCCAGTTCTTTATTTTGACATTTGTATAATAAATTCGTCAAATTAATTATACAATATTTTATATAAAAAGTGTATTACAATAATATTAAATTTATATTACAGAAATATTACAAAAGCTGAGTATAAAAATACTCAGCTTATATTAGTCTTGTTCAACTTCTTTAAAAATATCATCTTCAAAAAATTCTGTTATAGTAATTCCAAATCCTTCACAAATATGAAGTAATGTATCTAATTTTATTAATTCAGTTCTTTTACTCATAAATGCTGCAAGTGTAGATATTGGAACACCAGAAGCTTTAAATAATGCCCATAGACTCATTCCATTCTTCTTTTGATAAAATTTAATTCTTTCTCTAACTGCGTCTGATAAATACATTCTAATCACCTCTTAATTTAATATGATTGAGTATAGCAGTAATTTTGACAGAATTAGTCTATCCAAATAGACTAAAATGATACAAATTTCTTAAAATTATTGACTTTAAATATGTAATGAGATATTATATAAATAGTTTTAACAAAAGTAGAGGAGAGTACTATGGAAAAAGATTCAAGAAAAAATCAAAAAATTCATAAAAATGTAGGATTATTTAAAAGCACAATAGAAAGAAAAACAAGAATAAAAATTAGAGAAAAAGAGAATAGATTAGGAAGATCATTAACAAGAGAAGAAAAAGCGAAATTAAGACATAAAGTTACACATGATTTCCAAACACAGTTAGCTGTTAGAATTGGAGCAGTATCTTTAATTGGACTTACATTTTTTTCAGCAGGTAAGATGTTAAATGAAGGTTCAGGAAGAATAGAAGGAGTATCTCAAGAAAATGATAATTCTGTAACAATTCAAGCTAATAACTTTAGAGAAGGTCTTAAAGTTGTAGGATTAGGTGATGAAGGAATATTGATTGTACAAGATGAAAATGGACAAGATGTTCAAATTACAAATGAAAATGTAAAAAGTATAAAAGAGCAAAATGATTTAATGGCACAAAGAGAAGCAGAAAGAAATAAAATAAAAGAAGATATAAAAAGTATAGGTTCTGAGAAAGATACTTTAGAATATATGAAAAAATTTTATAAAGAACAATATGCAAAAACTAACGGAAAAGAACTTCCAGGAAATATTACAATTGAATTTTTTAATAGAGATCTTAATCCAACTACAATAGAAGAAATAGTAGTAAAAGATGCTAGAGGAGAAGTAGTGGATTCATGGAAGGATTCAGTAGAATCAAAAGATGGAAGTACATTAAGTACAATTGGTGGTTCATTAATGCAAATTGAACAATTAAGAAAATATTATAGAGATAGTTCACCAGATAGTTATTTGTCAAGAAAAGGTGGAGAAAAAGACCAACTTGCAGAATTTCTAATAAAGGCATCAGGGTTAGAAGAACAACAAAATCAAAAATCAGAAGGTATGGAACCTGGGGAATAATAAAGAAATAAGACTTCATTTTGAAGTCTTATTTTTGTGATAATAAAATTAATCCTTTTTTTATTAAATCTTCAATAGATAAATTATCAATATCAAGATGTTCAAAAGCTTTTTCAATATCTTTTTTAGAATATCCTAAAACCATTAAACCAGAAATAGCTTCATTAATATTTTCATTATTATCTTTAAGTCTTTTAGAAGAATCTTTAAGTTTTTCTTCAAGTTGTTCTTCTTTTAGTTTATCTTTTAATTCAAGAATAATTCTTTGAGCAGATTTATTTCCTATTCCAGGAACTTTTGTAAGAACTTTTACATCATTTGAAATTACTGCAATTGCAAAATCAGAAGGTTCTATACAAGAAAGCATTACTAATGCACTTTTTGCTCCAACACCACTAACAGAAATAAGTAATTCAAACATTTTTAATTCTTCTTGAGTTTTAAAACCAAATATACTTATATCATCTTCTCTAACTTTTACATATGTAAATACTTTTATGATATTATGTAATTCTCCAATTGAATCAATATTATTTTGTGACATAAAAATTTTATAACCTAAGCCATTAATATCTATAACAATATATCCACTTGATTTCATTTCAAGAGATCCTTTTATATATGCGAACATAATTATATTTTCCTTTCATGTTAATTTATAGTAGGATTATATATCAAAATAAAAATAAAAGCAACAAGTCTACCTAATTCAGGTAGACTTGTTACTTCAGGTTAGAAACTGCTGGTCAAAATATCTTTCATTCCGAACATGGTTCCCTTAATGAGAATCTGGCGATCATGAGACCAATTAGGCGTCAAAATGGCCTCTTCATTTACAGGGAAGCCCGCAGTCCGAAGAATTTTGAGCATATCATGAGGTCCGGTACCACCATATCCTGCAGTTGCACAGAAGATGCGAAGTTCGAAAGGAAAGCCATCATATCTTCCACTGATAATAAGAGGATAGTCATCTTCCTTCATATTGTCAGGGTTTGGGAGACCTTCTCCCAAATTGTATTTGATGGTGTATCCATTAGGAGTAAAATGACCAGAGCGAAGAACATTGATTGCGATGTCACGAGCCATGTAGCTAGTGGCGGTAATAATGTTCATACTATCACACTTCATAAATAATAACCCTCCAAGAGTATTGGCGAAACATTATAATGTTTCTGAATGAAATTGCGTACATTTATAGTATATCATAATTAACATAAATTGTAAAGAAAAAATACACAAAAAAATGTTCGAAAAAGAGATTGACTTTTTTTGTTTATAGTTTTATAATTTACAAAGATTATATGAGAAAAGGAAAATAAAAAATGAATGAAAAAGAACCATTAGCATTTAGAATGAGACCAAAAACATTAGAAGAATATGTAGGACAAGAACATGTAATAGGTCCAGGAAAACTGTTATATAGAACAATAAAAGCAGATAGATTATCAAGTATCATATTATTTGGACCTCCAGGGTGTGGAAAAACATCATTAGCAAAAGTAATAAGTGAAACAACTAAATATAAGTTTTATAAAATAAATGCAGTAACAGCAGGAGTAGCAGATATAAAAAGAGTTGTAGAAGAAACAAGAAATTATATGATGAATCCAACTGGAAAAAGTATTTTGTTTATAGATGAAATTCATAGATTTAATAAATTACAACAAGATGCACTTTTGCCATATGTAGAAAATGGAACAATAATATTAATAGGAGCAACAACAGAAAATCCATATTTTGAAGTAAATAAAGCTTTAATTTCAAGGTCTATGGTAATAAAACTTAATCCATTAACAGAAGAAAATATTTACAAAATTTTAAAAAATGCACTTGAAAGAAAAGATGGACTTGGAGAATATTCGATAAAAATAGAAGACAGTACATTAAGAAAAATAGCAGACATATCAAATGGAGATGTAAGAACAGCATTAAATGGTTTAGAAATAGCAGTATTAACAACAAGTATGAGTTCAGATGGATATATACATATAACAGATGAAGTTATCAAAAATAGTATTCAAAACAGAAAAGCAATTTTTGATAAAAATGGAGATACACATTATGATAATATAAGTGCATTTATAAAATCAATGAGAGGATCTGACCCAGATGCAACATTATTATATTTAGCAAGAGCACTAAATGGAGGAGAAGATCCAGTATTTTTAGCAAGAAGAATAGTAATTTGTGCATCAGAAGATGTTGGACTAGCTGACCCACAAGCACTTGTTATTGCAACATCAGCAATGCAAGCTGTTAATATGATAGGAATGCCAGAAGCTAGAATAATACTTGCAGAAGCAGCTGTATATGTTGCAAATTGTAAAAAGTCAAATGCAACATATTTAGGAATTAACAAAGCATTAGAAGATGTTGCAAACTCAGATACTGGTGAAATACCAATGCACATTAGAAATGCACCAATAGAAAAAATGAGAGAATTAGGATATAATGAAGGATATTTATATCCACATGATTACCCAGGCCATTGGGTTGAACAACAATATTTACCAGATAAAATGTTAGGGACAAAATATTATATTAAAGATGAAAATATTAAATAAAATAATAAAATTTGGAAAAGATAGAAAAAAGAAAAATTTTCTATCTTTTATTTTGCATAGGTGAGATAAAAATAGAAATTTTTAATAAGAATTTTAGGGATAAAAATATGAATGAAAAAAATTTTAATATAAAAATTGCTGTTATTGGAGGCTTAGCAGGTATTATATGTGGCTTATTTGGAACTGGTGGTGGAATGATACTTGTTCCGGCATTTATTTATATGTTAGACATTGAACCAAAAAAAGCAAGAGCAACATCACTTTGTTGTATGTTAGCAATGGTAATTGCAAGTAGTTTTTTCTACTATAAAAATAATTATATAAATTGGAATTCAGGATTATTATGTGCAATAGGAGGAATATTTGGAGGATATATAGGTGCAATAATATTAAAAAAAGTACCAGATTATATTTTAAAAATTTTGTTTACAATTTTTATTTTATATTATGCATATAGAATGTTATTTGTTTTGTAAAATTGGAGGAAAGATATGTTACAAATATTAATTGGTGGTTTATCTGGAATATTTAGTGGAATAGGAATGGGTGGAGGTACAATTTTAATATTTTTACTCACAACATTTGCAGGATTAGAACAACATATTGCACAAGCAACAAATCTTATATATTTTATTCCAACAGCAATTTCAGCAATTATAGTAAATTATAGAAATAAAAATATTAATGCAAAATTGGCAATTTATGTTTCACTTTGTGGAATTATAGGTGCTATAATTGGTTCAATTATTTCAGTAAATATTGAAGTTGGAATATTAAGAAAATTATTTGGAATATTCTTGATTTTTATTGCAATTCATGAGATTTATACATTATGGAAAGAAGCAAAAAAAACGAAATTCAGCAAGCTCAAATAGATACATTAAAATATGAAAATACTTAAAAATAGAAAAGGCATGCCTTGACACTTAGAGTCAAATTTGTTATAACAATAAGAGTATTATTAATGAGAAAAGGAGCGTGCTAAATGAAACTACTAATAACAGAAAAGCCATCTGTAGCAATGGAATTTGCCAAAGCATTAAAGATAAATATGAACAGAAAAGATGGATACATAGAATCAGATGGTTGGATAATAACATGGTGTGTAGGTCATTTAGTAACAATGAGTTATCCAGAAGTATATGATGAAAAACTAAAGTTTTGGAGATTAGATACATTACCATTTATTCCAACAGAATGGAAATATGAAATAATACCAAATGTACAAAAGCAATTTAATATAGTACAAAGATTATTACAAAGAGAAGATGTAGAAGAAATATATAATGCAGGTGACTCTGGAAGAGAAGGAGAATATATACAAAGATTAGTATATATGATGGCAAAACCAAATCCAAAAGCACAAATAAAAAGAGTATGGATAGATTCACAAACAGAAGAAGAAATAAAAAGAGGAATAAGAGAAGCAAAAAATCAAAGTGAATATGATAGTTTAGCAGACTCTGCATATTTAAGAGCAAAAGAAGATTATTTAATAGGAATAAATTTCTCAAGACTATTAACAATAATATATGGAAGAAGAGTAGCATCAAAAATAAATGAAGAAAAAATATCAATTTCAGTAGGAAGAGTAATGACATGTGTATTAGGAATGATAGTATCAAGAGAAAGAGAAATAAGAAACTTTGTAAAAACAAAATATTATAAAATAATAGGTGAATTTGGAAATACAGATGGATCATTTAAAGCAGAATGGAGAGTAAATGAAAAATCAAAGCTATTTGAATCTCCAAAATTATATAATGATAGTGGATTTAAAAAGGAAAATGAAGCAAAAGAATTTATTGCAAGTTTAGCAGGAAAAAAAGCAATAATATCAGAACTAAAGAAATCAAAACAAAAAGAAAATGCACCACTATTATTTAATTTAGCAGAAATTCAAAATGAATGTACAAAAAGATTCAAAATAAAACCAGATGAAACATTAGATGTGATTCAAAATTTATATGAGAAAAAATTAGTTACATATCCAAGAACAGATGCTAGAGTTTTATCAACAGCAGTTGCAAAAGAAATATCAAAAAATTTGAATGGATTAATGAGAGGATATAAAGACGAAGAAGTACAAAATTTATTAAAAAAAATGGTAGATGAAAAATATTCAACAAATTTAGTAAAAACCAAATATGTAAATGATAGCAAAATAACAGACCACTATGCAATAATTCCAACAGGACAAGGATATGAAAATTATGAAAAGTTGCCAGAATTGCATAAAAAGGTGTATAATACTATTGTAAAAAGATTTATTGCAATATTTTATCCACCAGCAGAATATAATAAAGTAAATGTTGTAGTTGACGTAGAAAACGAAACATTTATAGCAAGTGGAAAAGTTTGCATATCACAAGGATATTTAGAAGTTTTAAGACCTCAAAATAAGGCAAAGAAATCCACATCAAATGCACAAAATGTGGAAAACAATAGTGAAAGTTCAAAAGAAAGCGAAGATGGAATTGAAAATAATTTAGAAGTATTTAAAAGTTTAAAAAAAGGACAAGAAATACTTGTAAATAATTATGAAATAAAAGAAGCAGAAACAACACCACCTTCAAGATATAATTCAGGTTCATTAATTTTAGCAATGGAAAATGCAGGAAAGCTAATTGAAGATGAAGAATTAAGAGAACAAATAAAAGGTGCAGGAATTGGGACATCTGCAACAAGAGGAGAAATAATAAAAAAATTAGAAAAGATAAAATATATTGATATAAATTCAAAAACACAAATAGTAACTCCAACACAAAAAGGTGAAGCAATATATGATGTTGTGAATTTTTCTATGCCAGATATGTTAAATGCAAAACTTACAGCAAGTTGGGAAAAAGGTTTAGATTTAGTTGCGAAAAAAGAAATAAAACCAGATGAATTTATGACAAAATTAGTAAATTATATCAATTCAAAATTTAATAAATTAATTGTAAAAACATAAAAAATGATTATAATTGTACTTTAAGGAAGGAATGAAAATAAAATGAATACAATATTAGGAGAATTAGGTAAAAATCCTAAATTTTGTGAGTACATAAAAACAATAGAAAATAAAAAAAGCCCGATAGCCATATCGGGCTTAACAGACGTTGGAATGACGCAAATGATTTCTGCTACAAGAGAATTTGCTAAAAGACCAATCTTAGTAATAACATATAATGAAATTCAAGCACAAAAAATATTAAAAGATATAAAATATTTTACAGATAAAGTATATTATTTACCAAAAAAAGAAATAGTAACATATGATTATGTTGCAGAAAGCAAAGACTTACCATATGAAAGAATTGAAACATTAAATAAAATGCAAGAAATGAGAACAGGAGTAGTAATAACAACAATAGAAGCAGTTCTTCAAAAAATGATAAGTAAAAAAGCATTATATAAAAACACACTAAATTTTAAGGTTGGAGATTCAGAAAATCTTGAAACAATAAAACAAAAACTAGTAGAATTAGGATATGTAAGATGTGACTTAATAGAAGGAAGAGGACAATTTAGTGTTAGAGGTGGAATAGTTGATATTTCAGTTAATGAAAAAGAAGGAGTTAGACTTGAATTTTGGGGAGATGAAATAGACTCAATTAGATATTTTAATGTAGTAAGTCAACGTTCAACAGAAAATATTGATAAAATAACAATATATCCAGCACATGAATATATATTAGAATCAAATATAGAAGATGTAATAACAAATATAAGAAACACAATTTATTCAGAAAAATTACAAGAAACAATTGAACAAGATATAGAATTAATAAAAGCAGGCAATTATATAAGTAAAATTGATAGATATCTTAATTCATTTTATACAGAACAAGATACAATATTGGATTATATAACAGACAAATATTTAGTATTTTTAGATGAGCAATCAAAAATAGAGCAAAGAACAATAAATGTAAACAAAGATAGTCAAAATATAATTCAATTATTAATAGATAAAGAAAAAATTGTACCTGAAGCATTAAAAAACATTTGTAATTTTAATCAATTTGAAGATAAATTAAATGATAAACAAATAATTTATGTAGAAAAATTAGATAATGAAGTAAAAATACAAGCAGAAAAATATAAATGGATATATAAAGAAAGAAATTTTTCAAAAAGTGAAATTGAAATATTATTTAAAGAATTATTAAAAGCACAAGAAGAGAAAAAAAGAATATATATTTTAGCTGAAACGAAAGAAAAGGCAAAAAAGATATGTTCATTACTAAATGAAAAAGAGATAATAAACAAATATGAAGAAAACTTAAATCAAACAATAATAGTAAAAAATACAGAAAGCCTTGTAACAGTTAGTGTAGGAAAATTATCATCAGGATTTGAATGTTTTGATACAAATCAATTAGTAATAACATCACAAGAACTAATTGAAGGAGAAAAAAGAAAAACATATAAATCATCAGCATTTAAAGAAGGAGAAAAAGTAGTATATGCAGATTTAAAAATAGGAGATTATGTAGTTCATAAAAATTATGGAATAGGAATTTTTATAGGTGTAAATACTATTACTGCAGATGGAACAACAAAAGATTATATAAAACTTAAATATTATGGTGATGATGTATTATATGTTCCAACAAACCAATTAGATAGTGTAAGAAAATATGTTGGTGGAGATGAAGGCGGATTAAAAGTAAATAAACTTGGAACAAAAGAATGGTTAAATACTAAAGCAAAAGTAAAGAAAAATTTAAGACAAGTTGCAAAAGAATTAATAGAATTATATGCAAAAAGAGAAAAATCAAAAGGTTATGCTTTTCCAGCAGATACACCATGGCAAACTCAATTTGAAGATAGTTTCCCATATCAAGAAACAGATGATCAATTGCGTTGTATTGATGAAGTAAAAAAAGACATGGAAAATTCAAAACCAATGGATAGACTACTATGTGGAGATGTTGGATATGGAAAAACAGAAGTTGCAATTAGAGCAGCATTTAAAGCAGTAATGGGAGGAAAGCAGGTTGCATATTTAGCTCCAACAACAGTATTAGCTGAACAACAATATAAAGAATTCAAAGAAAGAATGACTAATTTTGGCATTAGAGTAGAAGTATTAAATAGATTTAAAACCAAAAAACAACAAACAGAAATTATTAATAAATTAAAATTAGGAGAAGTTGACATTGTAGTAGGAACACATAGAATATTAAGCAAAGATGTTGAATTTAAAGATTTAGGATTATTAATAATAGATGAGGAACACAGATTTGGAGTAAAAGATAAAGAAAAAATAAAACAATATAAAGCAACAATAGATGTATTAACAATGACTGCAACACCAATCCCAAGAACACTTCATATGTCAATTGTTGGTGTAAGAGATATGTCTGTAATATATGAGCCACCATATAACAGAAAGCCTGTTCAAACATATGTATTAGAATATGATCAAGAAGTTATAAAAGAAGCTATAACAAGAGAACTAGAAAGAAATGGTCAAGTATTTTATCTATTTAATAATGTGGAAAGAATAATTCAAAAAGCAGATGAAATATCAAATCTTGTACCAGAAGCAAAAGTTGTATATGCACATGGACAAATGACAGGACATGAAATTGAGAATATAATGGAAGAATTTATCGAAGGAAAGACAAATGTATTAGTATGTACAACAATATTAGAATCTGGAATAGATATTCCAAATGCAAATACAATAATTGTTGAAAATGCAGACAGAATGGGATTAGCACAATTATATCAGATAAGAGGAAGAGTAGGAAGATCTGATAGACAGGGATATGCTTACATCACATATAAAAGAGATAAATTATTATCAGAGATTGCAGATAAAAGATTAAAAGCAATAAAAGAATTTACTGAGTTTGGTTCAGGATTTAAAATTGCAATGAGAGACTTAGAAATAAGAGGAGCAGGAAGTCTACTTGGAGAAATACAAAGTGGACATCTAGAACAAGTTGGATATGATACATATTGTAACTTATTAGATGAAGTAGTAAAAGAAATGCAAGGTGAAGAAGTAAAACCAGAAATAGATGTTCAAATAGATTTAGATGCGACATGTTATATTCCAGATGAATATATATCAGATTCAAGTCAAAAAATTGAAATATATCAAGATATTGCATTATGTAAAAATGAAGAAGATATACAAAATGTAATTGATGAAATGATTGATAGATTTGGAAATATGCCAAGTGAAATAGAAAATTTAATTGAAATTGCAAGAATAAAAATATTATGTAAGAAGCTTAATATAAGTAAAGTTCAAGGAAAACGTAGTTTTGCAGTATTTACATTTGAATTAGGCGAATTTAATATAGATGTAAATGAATTAGCAAAAAATTATAGAAATAGAATAAAATTTTCACAAGGTTTAAAACCACAAATTACATATGTTCTACAAAATGCAACAGGAATGAAGATGTTAAAAGAAGTAGAAGAATTTTTGAAAACAATAGATGATTTTAAAATAAAAGAAAATAAATAATTTTTTAAGAAAGGAGAAAAAATGCAAACAATAACAAGTAAAGATAATGAATTAATAAAACATATTAGAAAATTAAAAGACAAAAAATATCGTGATGAAAGTAACGAATATGTTGTTGAAGGTGTAAAACTTGTTGAAGAAGCGGTAAAAGAAAATGCAAAAATAAAACAAATAATTGTATGTGAAGATACAACAAGAACATATGAAATTCCAACACATATAATGCTTGAAATTGCAAAATATGAATGTATATCTGTTTCGGATAAAATTTTTAATATAATAACACAGGTTACAAATCCACAAGGAATAATGGCTATAATAGAAAAAAATGCACAAAATGCAAAAATAGATTATACACAAGATATAATAGTTGTATTAGATGATGTACAAGATCCAGGAAATTTAGGAACAATTTTAAGAACAGTTGATAGTATTGGATTAAATCAAATTATAGTGTCAAAAGGAACTGCAGATGCTTTTAATTCTAAAGTTGTTCGTTCAACAATGGGAGCTATATTTAGAATAAAAATAATAGAAGTTGAAAATCTAGCACAGGCAATAAAAGAAATGAGAAAACATCATTTTAAATTAATGGTAACATCTTTACAAACAAAAAATAGTATTTATGATATAGATTTTTATAAAAAGATTATAGTTATTGGAAATGAAGCAAATGGAGTTTCAAAAGAAATTCAAGATATGGCAGATGAAAAAGCAAAAATTCCAATGTTGGGTAGAACTGAGAGCCTTAATGCATCTGTTGCAGCAGGTGTTGTTATGTATGAATATGTAAGACAAAAATTGAGTAAATAAAAGTTTAATATATATTGTATTTTAGTAGTTTTTAAGATATAATTACTCCAATCCTTTTATAGAGGAAATCTAGGAAAGGAGGAATTCATATCATGACGTCTTATGACTTAATTTGGTTATTAATACAAGAAATATTAAAAGATAATTCAAGTGAAAATAATCAAAAAAACAATGAAAAATAGATTACAAAGTCTATTTTGGAGCAGTCTGATCAGCTGCTCTTTTTATATACTAGGAAAGTTCTCTGAACTTCCTAGTATATAAAAACTACAAACGCTAGCCCTTTGAGATTTTCTTCTTTTAGTCGAAAACTCAAATCGGGCGAGAACAAAGGGCGACTACATCGCTTTGTTCTATACTATATGATTTTTTAAGGAAAATATTTATTAGAAGTTTAGAAAATAAAAAAAGAGATATGTGATCAGCATATCTCATTCATATCATGATTCTCGTATGACTAATAATGTCACTCGAGTTGTTAAATATAGTATACTACTTTTTCTAGTATATGTCAAACTTTTTTTGTTATTCAGAAAATATTTTTATAATTATAAATATGAAAATGTTGAAAAAAATATAAAATTGGATATAATATTAATAATTAATATAGGAGGAATGATTGGTATGAAAATTTATTATGTAAGACATGGACAAACAGACTTAAATTTAGCCAAAAAAATGCAAGGTGGAGGAACAGAAAAAGAATTAAATGAAACAGGTGTAAGTCAAGCTTATAATACAAAAAAAGAACTTGAAAATGTAAAATATGATCTTGTAATTTGTTCTCCAATGAAAAGAGCAAAACAAACAGCTGAAATAATAAATGAAGGAAGAGATATACCAATTATTACAGATGAAAGAATAAGAGAAAGAAAATTAGGGGATTATGAAGGAAGAGATGTAACAGAAGAAATGGAAAATAATATTTGGGATTATAAGTTAAATTATAACATTCCAAATGGAGAAAATTTACATGATTTTGAAAAAAGAATCGATGAATTTTTTGATGATATAAAAGAAAAATATCATGATAAAAGTGTATTAATTGTAGCTCATGGAGGAATTGCAAAAGTTATAAAAGCACATCTTTATGGTATGCCAGAAAGTCAAAATTTAGCAGAAATTTCAATGAATAATTGTGAGATAATAGAAACTGAGATATAATATTAATATATTATGTATTAAAATAATTTTTAGTCAAAAAAAATTTATATACTCAAAAAGGAACTAGTACCAATTATGGTAATAGTTCCTTTTTGAAGTTTAATGTATTACAATTTTTCAGGAAGTAAACGCTTCAACGTTTTTAGATATGAAAAATATTCATCCCTGAATTGTCCACTGGAATCAGCCTCCAATAGAGAGAGAATAGAAGTATAGAATTGATAGTAGTTAAATAATCCCTTACTTTCATCCCATAAAAATGTCATTGCATAGTCAAGGCTAATTAACTCACGTTCAACGTCTAAGCCAATGTCGTTACCATTACAATAAATTTCGATAGTCTGATTGAATCCGGAAAAACTTACACATACATTCTCACAATATTTCGATTTTAATACTTTTTCAGTATCAATCATAAGCTCTCGAATCCATTCAGTATATGGAATTGTGATTTTATATAAGTAACGCTTCAATTCGCTATTATAAAACACTTTTCCACAATTCAGCTTACATTTTCCAAATTGATTGAATTTAAGATGTTCTTTCTTATTCTCAGGAATCGTAGTGTTTCCCAATTTTTCAAATTGATTTCTTTTCAATATATTGTAAGGGAATGAGATAAATGCTCTTTGCATGATTGCTCGAAGAAGAAGTTTTTTATCAAATTTGGGGTTAAGATAGAATAATTGAATGTCATATACTCTGAAAATATCAATACTTTTTCTAGAAAAAGCAAAATCTTCTGAAAGATTTAACATTAATATTTCATTATTTTTGACTTCAACTGAATAATTGCGAAAGAAGTTTTTCGTAAAATTATGAAGTAATTCTTGATTAATTTTCTTCAAAACACTATCATTCCAAACAAAAAGGATACTATAGGTTCCATCAGTGTTAAAAATCAGTGATTTTGTACCACTGAACATCTTAACGGGTGTCATTATATCAGTAATATATCCCATTTTCTTAGCATAGTCACAAATTTCCGGACGTAAATTTGCTTGAGTACTTGGTGCTAAAATTCCACATACAATTGCTCCAGCAAAATCTCTTCCGTCTAAAAAAGTAGTTTTTTCATAAAGCTTTCCATTTTCACCACGAGCAACGTTTCTTATTAAACCTTTTGTAAAGAGAACTTCTACCTCATCAGGTGTTATTGATACAAAATTGCTATTACTAGTTATTTGCCATCCTTCCCATGTAAGGACTACACTTTGCTTATTCCAAGCACCCATCCGATCAGTGATAATGTAGCGCTTACCATTCATTGTGCAAATGGTTTGGTTTTCTATAAGTCTGCTTACATAACTATTTTCCATATCTTTTCTCCTTTTTTATTCTTGCATTTGCAAGTTAATGTACTTATTATAACGTATTTTAGGCTAAAAATCAATATATAAAGGTTGTTACAGAACAAAATATAATAAAAAATGTAAAGAATAAAACATATGTAATAGTCATACATGAATAAAAAGTAAAATGATGAATAGAATTAAATATCAAAATTTGGAGGTAATTATGTTTTTGGTATTTAATAAAGAAAAAATTCAAACATATATAGTATCTGTGTTAACAGTAGCTGTATTAATAACAATTGCAAATGTAAGAAAAGTTGAAACAATTCAAACATCATCACAAGAAAAAGAATTGCCAATTTATAATGTTCAAACAGATGAAAAAAAGGTTGCATTTACAATGAATTGTGCTTGGAATGCAGATGATATTGATAAAATATTAGAAACATTACAAAAAAATAATGTAAAAATTACATTTTTTTTGGTAGGAGAATGGGTAGACAAATATCCAGAGGCAGTAAAAAGGATTGCAGAAGCGGGTCATGAAATTGGAACACATAGTAATACACATCCACATGTAAATAAATTATCATCAGAAAAAAATTTAGAAGAGATAAAATTAAGTGTAAATAAAATTGAAAAGATTACAAATAAAAAAGTGGAATTATATAGACCACCATATGGAGAATATAATGATATAGTAATAAGAACAGCAAAAAATAATGGATATTATCCAATTCAATGGAATTTAGATACATTAGATTATAAAGGATTAACTGGTGATGATATGTGGAAAAGAATAAGAAACAAAATATCAAATGGTAGTATAATATTAAGTCATAATGGAACCAAAAATACTGCAGATAGTTTAGATGGATTAATAAAAAATATTAAATCACAAGGATTTGAATTATTAACAGTATCAGAATTGATATATAAAGATAATTATGTAATTGATAATAATGGAATGCAAATAAAGACAAATATCTAAAAATAAGAATATTAATATTTTTATTGGGTAAAATATGCATATAAATGGAAAAAGGAGAAGATACATGCCATTAATTGGAATTGTTGCTAGAAAAAAAGATATTAAAGACATAAAAAGAAAACTAGGAGAAAATTATGAGCTAATTGAATTAAACAGCGAAAGTATAAAGAATTTAAAAAATATAAAATTTGATGAGATAATTTATAATAAAGACATAAATTTAACAGAAGAAGAATACAAATTTATGAGAGAAATAATAAATAAGACCAAATATATTCTGATAAATTCTGATGAAAAAATAAAAATACCTGAAAATATACTAATAAAAATTATAACATTTGGATTTAATTCAAAATCAACAATAATGATATCAAGTGTAAAAGAAAACTACATAATAATTAGTGTACAAAGAGAAATAGAAAAATTAAATGGAGATATAATAGAAAATCAAGAGAAAAAAATAGAAATAGAACAAAATAAAAAGTCATCAATATATAATGAAATTATAAATTTTTTAATAAAAGAGTTATAAAATAGCCCATAATTTATAAAAAAACTGTCAAAAATGCCTAAAAATGAATAAAAATTCAAAAAAATTTTCAAAATATTAACTTTTTATGTAGACAAAACCAAAAATGTGTAGTATAATAAGAAATGTAGAAAATTTTAAAATAAAAAAACGCAAGATGGTAATTTACAATTGATAAAATAAAAAAAGATAGGGAGGAAATAAAATTGGATACAAATTATTTAGAAAACAACTACTTAACATTAGTAGGAAAGGTTACAGGCGAAAAAGAATTTAGCCATGAAATTTATGGGGAGAAATTTTATAGATTTTCATTATCTATAGCACGTTTAAGTGGAAACGCAGACATTATTCCAATAACAATTTCAGAAAGACTAATAACAGATGAGACATTAACAGAAGGAAAGAAATTATTAATAAAAGGACAATTTAGATCATACAACAGCTTTGAAAATGAAAGAAACAAATTAATCTTAACAGTTTTTGCTAAAGATGTTCAAGAATTACCAGAAAATGAAGAACAAGAAGTTGAAGTTGAAGGCGAAGATGGAGAAATAGCAAAAAAAGAAGAAATGACAAACGAAGTAGTACTTATCGGATTTGTTTGTAAAAAACCTATTTACAGACAAACACCATTTGGAAGAGAAATTGCAGATTTATTATTAGCAGTAAACAGAGCATATAATAAATCAGATTATATTCCAACAATTGCTTGGGGAAGAAATGCAAGATTTTGCCAAAACATAGAAGTGGGAACACAAGTAAAAATTATAGGTAGAGTTCAATCAAGACAATATGAAAAGAAACATGAAGATGGAACAGTTGAAACAAAAACTGCATATGAAGTTTCTGTATGTAGCTTAGAAGTAATAAATGAAGAAGGAAATGAAAACAAAGAAGAAACAGAAAATCAAGAAGCTGTTTAATATATATATTTAAAGAACTATAATATAAAAATTATAGTTCTTTTTTTATTACATAAAATCTTGTAATCTCCACCAAATTATGATATATTATAGGCATTAAAAATAGATAATAATAAGCAAAATAAAAAATTGAAAGGATGTTATATATGAGTAGAGGAAGAAGATATGAAACTGAAGGTAAGTTAAATTACCAAAAAGTATTTGCTGTAATTATTGCAATCATTGTAATAGCAATGGTAGTAATGATAATTAAAAATGTATTTATACAAAGAGAAAAACTAAATAAAGAATATGAATACTTTACAGCATTTTCAGCAGATAAATGGGGAGTAATAAATCAAGATGGAGAAACAGTAATAAATCCATCATATCAAGAAATGATAGTAATACCAGACAAAACAAAAGATGTATTCATATGTACATATGATATAAACGAAGAAGATGGAACATATAAAACGAAAGCATTAAACAGAAAAAATGAAGAAATATTTACACAATATGATCAAATCCAAGTACTAGAAAATATAGACGAGAATGATAATATATGGTATGAAAAAAATGTACTAAAAGTAATGCAAAATGGAAAATATGGATTAATTGATTTAAATGGTAAAAAATTATTAGACTGTGAATATGATGAAATTAGTGCAATGAAAGGAATAGAAAACAGTTTATTAATAAGAAAAGATGGATATGTAGGACTTGCAAATAATGCCGGAACAATTTTAATAGATGTAAAATATTCTGATATAAAAAATCTAGGAACAACATACAAAGAAGGATATATAACAACAGATGAAAATGGAAAATGTGGAATAGTAAGCACAACAAAAATACAAATATTAGAAAACAAATATAATGAAATAAAACAAGTGTATTTAGGTGATAACTACTATGTTGTAGAAGACGGAGAAGAAAAAATAATTAATCAAGCAGGAGAAACATTAATTGATAAAGGATTTGATGATATAAAATCAAGTACAAAAAGAGGAATTATATTTACTCAAAAAGATTTATATGGAGAAATGACAACATCTGGAGATATATTAATAGAAGCAAAATATAAAGATTTAAAAGAAGCAAAAGAAGGAATTTATATAGCAAAAAAAGATGAAAAATATGGAATTATAGATGAAAAAGAAGAAGAAAAAGTTCCATTTGAATATACAGGAATTATTTATAATGAAAAAGCAAATTTATTTTTAGCAGAAGACGAAAATTATAAAACAACAATAATTAATGATAAATATGAAAAAAAATTAAATGGAGTTCTAGTAGAACTAAATGTAAATGATAAGTATCTAAGAATGAGAGTTGATAGTGATTATAAGTATTACAATTTGAATTTAGAAGAAATTACAAGTCAAGAAGCATTACCAAACAATACATTATTTTTGAAAAAAGAAAATGGAAAATATGGATATGTAGACAAAAAAGGAAATGTTGTAGTAGACTATATTTATGATGATGGAACAGAACAAAATTCTTATGGCTTTGTTTCAGTAAAAAAAGATGGATTATGGGGATCAATAGACAAAAACGGAAAAACAGTAATAGAACCAAAATATAATTTAGAAAATAATTTAAAAATTGACTTTATAGGAAAATGGTATTTAGGAGAAGAAATAGGAGTAAATTATTATTGTGATAAATAATAATTTAGAAAGAGGGAACAAAAGATGGAGTTAAAAACGAAATACGAATATACATATTTTATTTATCCTTATGTTATAAAAGAAAGTAAATATTTAAAATATTTAATGAAATTATTAAAAGATAAAAATTGTGAATTAAGAATATTTAAAAAAGATAAAGATATGGACATATATTCATTTTTCTCACATAGAACTAGAGAGTATATGTTTGGAACATTTAATTATAGTAAAAATAAGATTAAACAATTAGAAGAATTGCCACTTGAAACAAAAGCGGCAATTCTTGCAAGAAATGGTTGTACAATGTTTGAATATACAATACCAAGAGATATTCAAGGAAAAGTACAAGAGAAAAATGGTATATTTTTTAAAATACCAAAAGTTGAAATTATATGTTTTAATACAGGAATTTGTTTTTTGTGTGTAAAAACAAATATAGAGGATAGTGACAAATTTTCAGATTTATTAAATTTTAACTATAAATTTAGAGATATAAATCAAGAATTCTCTAACATGAAAAATTATGACAAAATTAGAATTCAAACAGATTGCTTCAGTGATGTAATGTATTTTAAAGAGTTTGTAGAAAAAATAACAGGACCAGTCACAGAATCAATGAAACTAGACATAGATACAGAAAGAGCATTAACATATTCATATGCATGTATTGACGAAAATGGTTGGAACAATATGAATGATTTTGATAAAATAAAAGATCAATATTTTAAATTTTTAAATATATTACCAAATGATAATAGTGTAAATTATTCAAAAGAAGAAATGAAAATAATTTCAAGATGGAAATATGCAAAATTAGGTGTAACAAAACAAAGTGTAACATTATTTTCATCAAGTTGTGATATAAACAATTATACAATATTTCCAAGTGATTTTGAAGAACAATACTTTTACACATATATATTAGCAATATATACAAAATTGTATTTAAAAAAGATAAATTTGAAATTTAGACAAGGAATAAATATAAACAAAACAAGAAAAGAATTCATAAGATTTACAAAAAAATTATGGATAAATGAAGTTACAGATGATGACACTGGTTCGATTTTTTATCAACATTTAAAAGATATTTTAGAGCTAGATAATATATATTTTGATACAAAAAATAAATTTGATATTTTATACAAAGAAATGAATATAGAAAAAAATACAAATAATAATATTTTAGTAGTAATGTTACTATTTGCAAGTTTTATAATTAATATTATTAATATAATATATTTGTTAAAAAAATAAGATAATATATCACAAAATGTAAGAAAATTTTTTGTATTTGTCTACAAGAAAAGACAAAAAACACATAAGACAAGTATTAAAATGTTACATGAGGTGTTAAAGGATGTTAAAAGATAATAAAGAATTAATAAAAAATCTATTTAGTGTTAAAAATATTATAATATATGTATTAGCATTTATGGTATCTATGGTAGGAATGGGACAAGATGTATCACCATTTAGTATTGCAATGGTTGGAGCTTGTTTAGCAAGTAAAATTCCAGCAATAGTAGTATTAATTGTTGGATTAATAGGCAATATTGTTGGAGTTGGAACAATTGGAGCTTTAAATTATATATTAATAATTTTGATGCTATTAATAACAATGTGCATAAAGCCACCAAAGGAAAATGATGAATATAAAGATGAACAAATGCAAATTTCCAAACACATATTTTTTAGTATTATTTTAGTTATGGTTGCAAAACTTATACTAACTAAATTTACAATAGGAGATTTATTATTACATATAACTTTAGCTGTACTTTCTGTTGTATTTTATAAAATTTTTGTAAATTCTTTAGTAGTAATTCAAGAAATTACAGATAGAAGAGCATTTTCAATTGAAGAAATTATAGGAGCAAGTCTTTTAGTATCAATAGCATGTTCTGCATTTGGAAATTTATCAATATTTGGATTATCTATAAGAAATGTATTAAGTATATTTATGGTATTATTACTTGGATGGAGGAATGGTGTACTAATAGGAACAACAGCAGGAGTTACAATTGGAGTTACATTAGGAATTATTGCTCAAAATGATCCAATAATAGTGGCTGAATATGCTGTTGCAGGAATGATAGCAGGATTATTTAATAAATATGGAAAAATTGGTGTTGTTGCAGGATTTGTAATAGGAAATGGGATTTTAATATATGTTGCAAAAGGTGATACAAGCAATTTCGCAATGTTTAAAGAAATTTTAGTTGCAGCAATTGGATTATTAGCAGTTCCGAATTGGGTTGGAATAGATATAGAAGAATTAAATCCAAAAGAAAATTATTTCCCATCATTTAAAAATAATAGATTATCACAAGGTGAAGAAACAGTTAATCAATTAAATATGGTCTCTGAAACAATTAAAGACATTGCAGATACTTACGAACTAGATAGTACAGCAGAAGAAGCAAAAAAGAAAAACAAAAATACATTTATAACAGAATTATTAAATAATTTAGATGGATTAGAAGATAATCTGTTATATGATGATATATCAAATACAAAAAATGGAATTGTAGATGAAATATTTGAAGTTTTAATTGATAAACAAGAAATGACAGCTAAAGATTTAATAAATGTATTTGCAAAATTTGATAATTATATAGTTACACTAGATAATAAAAAAATAAAAAAAGAAATAGAACAAATAGTAAAAGCAATTAATTTTGCATATAAAACGAGTAAAAAAGATTTTATTTGGGAAGAAAAAGTAAAATCAAATAAAAAAAATGTACAAGCACAATTAGATGGAGTTTCAAAAGCAATTTCTAGTATTGCTGTGAAAATAGAAAAAGAAAATAATACTAAAGATACATATATTGACCAAAAAAAGAAAATTATAGATATGCTAGAAATTAAAGGCATTTTTGTTGAAAATTTAGAAATTACTACAAAAGAAAAAAGAACATATATTGAATTATATTTAACAGAAGATAGCAAAATTAGTGAAAATAAAGATATTGAAAAAATTCAAGCAGTATTAGAGAAAAATTTAGATGAAAAATTAATGATTAATGAAGTAAAAACCAAAAGATTAAATAAACAAGGAAAAAGAGTATTTTGCTATATGTCATCAGATAAATATTTATTGCAAATAGGACAAGACTCAAAAATAAAAAATGGTAGTCCTGTTTCAGGAGATAGCATATTACAAATTAGATTAAATGATGGAAAATATCTTATGGCAATAAGTGATGGAATGGGGTCAGGACCTGAAGCAAGAAAAAGTAGCCAAATAGCAATAAAAATGCTAGAAAGATTATTAATGTCTGGATTTGATAAAAACACATCAATAGATTTAATAAATACAACAATAATGAATGCAAATGAAGAAATATTTGCAACATTAGACATTATGATAATAGATTTATTTAATGGAAAAGTAGAATTTATAAAAAATGGGGCATGTCCAACATATGTAAAAAATGGTAATAGTGTTCATATAATAAAATCATTAAGCTTACCAGCAGGAATATTGAAAGATATTAATTTAACTACATATGATAAAGATATAGAAAATCAAGATATTTTTGTAATGTGTAGTGATGGAATTCTTGATGCAAATGTTGAATATAAAAATAAGGAATTATGGGTTAAATATTTGTTAGAGGATATAGAAACAACAAGTGTACAAAAAATAGCTGATTTAATTTTAAATGAGGCTGTTGATAATAGTTATGGTGTTACAAAAGATGATATGAGTTTAATTGTATGTAAATTAATATTAAATAAAAATTAAAGAGAAAGAACTTAAAGAAACTTATTTTGAGTGAACATTAAAAAGAGCTTTTTCTCTTTTTTGTATGATAAAATTATAAATCATGAATTACAAAAAGTGACAAAAAGTGACAAAAAGTGACAAAAAGTGACAAAATATGACTTAAAATGTAGTCATAAAAGATAAAAAAAGATTTTTTTCTATTTACAATATAAATTTATTTAGTTATAATAAAATAAATAATGATTGAAAAGGGGGGAGAAAATGAATAAAAAAATTAAATTTGTTTTGATTATTTTTATTATAATTGTTGTTATGTTGTTAGGAATAATCTTTTTTAGGTATAATATTTTAAAAGATATTTTAACAAGATATAATAAAAGTATAAGTGATATAAATTATTACTATTCATATGAAAATGAAGATTATACAAATTCAGTTTGGAGAAAAGGGGATTTAATTTTACAAGAGTCTTATTTGAAGAGTGATAATTCTAAAGTCATAACATGGAGAGATAGAACAACTAATGAAGGATATAAATTATTTGAAAAATCAAAAGTTTATTCAACAGATGCAAGTGGAATTAATGAAGCTCCTGTAAATAGTATTATATTAGAAAACAACAAATTAATTGAATTAGCATTAAATTTTAATTGCAAAATAACTTCAAAAAAATATGATAATATAATGTGTTGGCATATAGAATTAAATAATAGTGAGGCATATATAGATAAAGAAACAGGAATATCATTATATATAAAGAATGAAAATGAAGAAGGAAAAAATCAATATGAAGCGAATTCAGTTAATGATATAGATGTACAAAAGCCAGATATTTCAGAATATACAAAACAGTAACAATAAAGTAAGGGAAAGATAATGTATCTTTCCCTTTTTATAGTAATTCTAGCTGGCTATTAAAATTTAGTTTCTACTCTTTATGAAAGCTCCTGCTGTGAATTTATCGTTGGAACCATCCCATCGATAGATGTAAAATTCATGAGTTCCTTGTTCTGCCACATGTAAATTAAAATAATTTTTAGAACCATCTCCCTTTACAGCAGAAAGAACATAAGACTTACCTGATGGAGTATTCCAGGCAACATAATAAGTTTGATTCATATCTTCTTTCGTAGAAGATACGACTTGTACGTATACGTCTACTGCTCGATTTGTTTCGCGCATATTAATATAGAGATGTCCATCCCCATGAAAATAGCCGGAATCACTGCCACCGGCAGTAGAAGCTTTTGCAGAATAAACATTTTCGCTAGAAATGTTTTCTTTATCTTTTGGAACATTTGTAGCAAAGGCATTTACCGAAAAAACGAATGTTAAAGAAAACGCAATAAGTAGAGATAAGATTTTTTTCATAATAAACTCCTTTTTCATGATGCTAGAATTACTATATTACTAAAATAATAGATTAATAATCATATTATTTTGTAACCAAAAAATTTAAATTTATTGTAATAGAAAAACAAATAAAAGTCAACATTTTTTTACATTTATCTTAAAAAAAGTAAAATAATACATTATTTTACATAAAAGTAAAATATTATTTGTTGTGATAAATTTCACAGAAAATTCACTTGAAACTAAAAAAAGAATATGATATAATAACAATTGATGGTGCATTATTCTAGTCGTGTCATTTATTATGAGGGTGGGGCTAAAAATCCACTAAAGGGCATACATGAAGCTTCTTGTTTGTGCGCGAAATGCCAGTTTTGTGTGTTTTCAGGAAGGTAAGAGGCACGGGTAATATATAATGGCATATATAGAATCCCCTGTTTCGTTGAGGCTTAGAAATCATTTAAGTAAACCTATGGTGAGTGCCAAGACACAAAATACATAGAGTAGCCTGTCTTGAGTGAGGGTATTGGGATTAAGTAACATTTATGAAATTACACTTGCAAAAGAGACTAGTAATAATATTAGACATGTCAAGGAAAACTTCTAGAATGTTTGCTTCAGGCAAGAAGCATAGAAATCTGAGGATTAAGGTACGGATTTAAGTGGTGATCTAGTGTTCACTGCAATATGTGAATGTTCTTTTAAATGGAAACAGCTATGTAGTAATACATAGTAAAGAATAGAGAAATTCAACTAGACCTAAACCGTAAAATTTACTTAGGTTTTACCATCTTCACCTTTTTTATAAAAACAATTATTAAGGAGAATGAAAAAAATAAAAAATGAGTAAAAATTCAAAAGGAAAAGATCACTCGAAGCTCAAGTGGTTTATAGAAGTATTTATAATAACATTTGTGTTATCAATATGTTTTTCATATGTATCAACAAATGGAGTATCTAACTTAAATTTAGGAGCATCAATATTTATATTAATATTAGTTATTGCAATAGGAATAGGATTTGATATAATAGGAGTTGCAGTAACAGTTGCTAATGAAGAAGAGTTTCATGCAAAAGCAACAAAAAAAGTAAAAGGTGCAAAAACATCTATTAAATTAATAAAAAATTCAGCAAGAGTTGCAAATATATGTGCAGACGTAATAGGAGATATATGTGGAGTACTAAGTGGAGCTATAAGTGCAATGATTGCATCAAAAATAACAGAAAAATTTGGAGTGAACTTACAATTTGTAATAAGTGCTATGGTTGCATCATTAACAGTAGGTGGAAAAGCCTTAGGAAAAGAAGTTGCAAATAATAATTCAACACCAATTGTACATTTTGTTGGAACATTTTTAAATAAATTTCATAAATAAAGAATAATTACAAAAGACAAGTATATATTTTAGAAAGAGCCTTTTTACAAAGGCTTTTATGATTTATAAAAAAGTAAATATTAGCTTAACAAGATATAATTATATTTTGTGGCTTATTATACCCCTAAGAGGTGCAAAAATATGATTAAAATAGTTGAACTTACGAAAGATAATGAAGAAAAATATCTAGACCAAATAGTAGAACTAGAGCAAATAAGTCTAGAAGCAATGAAGAAAGAAGGAAGAGAAGGTCAATTATTTGACACAGGAAGAGAAGGAATATCAGAATATGTACATTCAAATGAAAATTCAGTAATTGTTGCAACAGATGAAAATGATAAAGTTGAAGCTGCAACATATGTAACACAAGGACAAAGTCCATTTACATATAATGATATTACGAAATATTTTAAATATGGTGAAAAATATAAGCAATATGTAAAATCACAATATTTATCAGATAGAGATTACAAGAAAGATTTAAGAAATATTTATATTATAAAAATAAAAGCATTTGAATATGCAAAAAGAAGAATATTAAGACAATCTGGAAGAAGTACAGAGAATTCTTTATATGGATATTTACAACAAGAATTAGAGCAAAATGAATATCATGAAAAAAGTGAACTAAGAGAAAATCTTAATAGATATATGTCAGAATATATTATACAAAATTATGGAAAAGAAATTGCAAAAAAATATGAAATGTTTTACTGGATAACACTTGAAGATATTGAAGCAGAGTTTGGAAAAAGGAATGGAGAAGAAAGTTCTGAAATTCAAGACTATGAAACTTTTATGGAAGAAGAAAAAGAATATGCAGAATTAATGCATAAGGGAAAATTAAAAATTCATGAAGAGCCAGAATTTGATGAAACACAATATTATACAGCAAATACAGGAAATGCAGTAGAATTAGATACATATTTAACAAATCCGCATAATAGAAGTGTTGGATTAGCAAGAATAATATTATACAATGGAATTCAAAAACATATAGAACAATTTTTTAAGAATCCACAAAATAAAGAAATATTTTTATGCTCAACATTACATAGAGATAATTTATCATCAAAATATGTCTCAGAATTTTTTGGATTAAAAGATAGTTTATATGTAAATCGTAGACAAGGAAGAGATAGAGAAGTACATATATGTAGAATTCCAAGAGAGAAGGCAATGGAATATTTAACAGACATGTATGATAAAATTGCAGTTCTTTATGGATATAATCCAAATAACAAAAATATACCAGCTTCAAGACAATTGCAAATTTTACAAGAACAATTAGAATATGAAGAAAAAGAAAAAAAGAGATTGGTTAAAGCCAAAACAATTGATGGTAAATTAAAAGGAATAAATCATAAATTTATTCCTGAAAAAGAAAGAAAAGTATTAAGGTTAAAACAAAGAATTCAAAAAGTTGAAAATAGTCAGCAAGGACTACAACAATAAAATGTACATAGGAAAGGATTGAAGAAAAATGAAAGATAGTAAATATATATGGCCAATTAAGCCAAAATACAAAGTGGCAGAACATGATAAATGGGGAATAAGAAAAAATCATTATGTGTTATTTAAAGAGAGAGCACATTCAGGGTTTGATATAACAGCAGATATAGGAACAGAAGTACATCCTATAACTTCTGGAACAGTATTGTTAGCAGAATTTGATGGAACAACCACAGAAGGTTTTGATGCATTTAATGATGGATATGGAAATAAAGTTGAAATATTAAATGATGATGGTAGAAGAGTTGTATATGGACATTTAAGAGAAATTTTAGTAAAGCCAGGAGATAAAGTAACAACAACTGATATAATAGGAAAAACAGGTTCAAGTGGTGGTTCAAGAGTGCCACATCTTCATTTGGAAATAAGAAAATCTAATACAGAAGAAACAGGATTAGCATATACAATAGATCCATTAGAATTATTACCAGATATTGATTTAAATAGTTTAACAGAAGAGTTTACATTAGAACCATATGCATCTTTATGGAGAAAACTTACATCTGACAAACCATGGGAGTTTTCAAAGGAAGATATTCCATATGCAGATGATAAAAATTATATAAGATAGATAAAAAATATATATGTGAAAGAATTGGAAACTACCACCAATTCTTTTTTTCTTAAGTAATAAATACTTGCTTATTTTCTTGATTTAATGTAAAATAGAACAAGATGGAGGAGATGCAGGCAAAGGTAAATATAAAAACAAAAGAAAAGCCAGCATAATGAATTATGAAAAATTATTATGAAATATTAGAAGTAGATAAAAATGCTTCAGAGGAAGTAATCGAAAAAGCATATAAAACACTTGCAAAAAAATATCATCCAGACTTACAAAATAATAGTGATTGCCAAGATAAAATGCGCCAAATAAATGAAGCTTATGAAATATTATCAAATGATTTTAAAAGAAGAGAATACGACGAAAAAATAAAGAGACAAAGTGTATCTATAGAAGAATATAATAGAATAATTCAAGAAAATAATAGACTAAAAAAAGATTTAAAAAGAGTAGTTAATCAAAGAGAAATGAGCCAAAATCAGGGACGATTAGAAGAAATGTCTATTATGCAAAGATATTATGAACAAATAAAAAAGGCTACAAAACAGCCACAAATGAGATATGAAAGAAAAAAAACAAAGATTTCACTTGAAAAAATAAAGAAAATTGTAATATATATTGCGATTTTGATTGGGATTGGACTTGTACTAGCAATAGTACCATTTACAAGAAAGTTTTTTATAAATTTATATAATAATAATGTTATAATAAAACTTTTAGTAGATACTATAGTTGAAACATTTTCAAGAGGTTTTTAAATTAAAAATAATTTATTTTATGAAAGGAATATATAAATGAAGGCATTAATAACAGGAGCTTCTTCAGGAATGGGAAGAGATATGGCAAAAATATTAAGCCAAAAGGGATATGACTTGATATTAGTTGCAAGAGATGAAAAAAAGCTAGAAGAAGTAAAAAAACAATTAAAAACAGAAACAAAAATTGTTGTTATGGATATATCAAAAGAAGAGAATTGTAAAAAAATATATGAAGAAAATAAGGATATAGATATATTAATAAATAATGCTGGATTTGGAGATTGTGGACATTTTGAAGAAACAAGTTTAGATAAAGATATTCAAATGATTCATACAAATATAATAGCATATCATATTTTAACAAAATTATATTTAAAAGAAATGATAAAAAAAGATAGTGGAAAAATATTAAATGTAGCATCAATTGCTGGATTTATGCCAGGACCACTTATGACAACATATTATTCAACAAAAAATTATGTAGTAAGATTTTCAGAATCAATTAGAGAAGAACTAAGAAGAAAAAAATCAAAAGTACAAATTAGTATTTTGTGCCCAGGACCAGTAGATACAAACTTTAATAAAGTTGCAGATGTTGAATTTGCATTAAAAGGTTTGAGTAGTGAATATGTTGCAAAATATGCTATAAATAAATTTTTTAAAGGAAAATTTTATATTGTTCCAGGTTGGAAAATAAAATTAGCAAGAATTGGAGCAAAATTAGCACCTGCTAGTTTTGTTGCTAAAATTTCTTATAATATGCAAAAGAGAAAAATTAGATAATTAGAGAGTTAAATAATTGTATATTAAAGAAAGAATGTGATAAAAGATGCAAAATAATGAAGAGAGAATTGAAAAAATAATAAAACATCATTTACCAAGATGGAATGAATTACCAGAAATTGATTTATATTTAGATCAAGTAGTAAATTATCTAGAAAAATATTTAGGAATATTGGGTTCAAATGATGATGATAAAATAATAACTAAAACAATGATAAATAATTATGTCAAACAAGGAATAATGCCAGCACCTGAAAAGAAAAAATATGGCAAAACACATATTGCATATTTAATGGTAATATGTATTTTAAAACAAGTATATAGCATAGGAGATATTGGAAAATTAATATCTGAAACAACAAGGTATTTTGAGTTAAGTAAAGCATATAATAGATTTTGTGCAAATTTGGAAATATCAATAAAAAATGTATTTGTACGTAAAGAGTTTCCACATATAGGCAGAATGACAGAAGAACAATATTTATTAAAAAATGTTGTACAAGCAGTTGCAGATAAATTATATGTAGAAACAAAATTTTTAAGTGAAGTAAAAGAAAAAGAGGAAACAAAATGAAAGAATATATAGTTAGCCAAGAAGAAAAAGGAAAACGTTTAGATACATATATACCAAGTGTTGATACAGATATAACTAGAACATCTGCACAAAGATTAATTGAAGATGGAAATATATTAGTTAATGGAAAAAATGCAAAAGTATCATATAAAATTCAAGAAAATGATAAAATATCTGTTGAAATACCAGAACCAAAACAAATAGAACTAAAAGCACAAAATATCCCAATTGAAATTATATATGAAGATAGTGATATTATAGTTGTAAATAAGCCTAAAGGAATGGTGGTACATCCCGCAAATGGTAATCCAGATGGAACATTAGTAAATGCTATTATGGCAATATGTAAAGATAGTTTGTCTGGAATTGGTGGAGAAATAAGACCAGGTATAGTACATAGAATAGATAAAGATACATCAGGACTATTAATTGTTGCTAAAAATGATAATGCACATGTAAAAATGAGTGAACAAATAAAAAATCATGAAGTAAAGAAAACATATATTGCGCTTGTTAGAGGTGTTTTTAAAGAAAATGAAGCAACAATAGATATGCCAATTGGAAGAAGTACATCAGATAGAAAAAAGATGGCTGTTAATAAAAATGGGAAAAATGCAATAACACATATAAAAGTATTAAAAAGATTTGATAAATACACATTGTTGAAAGTAAATATAGAAACAGGAAGAACACATCAAATACGTGTACATTTATCACATATAGGATATCCTATTGTTGGTGATTATACATATTCAAATGGAAAAAATGAATTTGATGTTATTGGACAATGTTTACATGCTCAAAAATTAGAATTTAAACATCCAATAACTCAAAAAGATATGTGCCTTGAAGCAGAATTACCACAATATTTTAAAGATATACTTGATAAATTAAAAGATAGAGAAATAAAATAACCGGCAAGAGAACCTTGCCGGAGAAATCTATATAAAGCCTTTTAGAAAAGTAAAAGGAATTAATATATAATATGCAGGAAATATAAAAATAGTACATAAAAAGAAAGGAGAGCATGATTAATATCGTGCAAATTAATATGGAAGAGAGACTTCAAAAATATTTAGCAGAATGTGGAATTGCATCAAGAAGAAAATGCGAAGAATATATTACACAAGGAAAAGTTCAAGTAAATGGAAAAACAATTACAGAACTAGGTGTTAAGGTAAATCCTGAAAAAGACAAAATAACATTTGAAGGCAAAAATGTAAAACAAGAAGAAAGAAAAGTATATATTTTATTAAATAAACCAATTGGATATGTAACAACATCTGATGAGCAATTTGGAAGAGACAAAGTGTTGGATTTAGTAAAAGTTAGAGAAAGAGTTGTACCTGTTGGAAGATTAGATATGTATACATCAGGAGCTTTGATTTTAACAAATGATGGAGATTTTGTGTATAAAGTAACACATCCAAAACATGAGATAACAAAAACATACACAGTTACAGTAAAAGGCATAATAAAAAATGAGGAAGTAGAACAATTAAGAAAAGGTGTAAAAATAGATGATTATACTACAAGACCAGCAAAAGTAAAAATTTTAAAAACGGATGAAGAAAAAGATATATCAAGATTAGAAATAACAATACATGAAGGGAAAAATAGACAGGTAAGAAGAATGTGTGAATCTGTTGGAAGAAGAGTAATAGCTTTACATAGAAGCAAGATAGGAAATATTGGAGTAAAAGATATAGAACTTGGAAAATGGAGATATCTAAAAGATTTTGAAGTAAAAACCTTAATAGGAAAATAAACAGTTGAAAAATATTAAAAAAAGCTGTATAATTGAAATACAAATTACATAAGAAAATAATATAAAAATACAGAGGAGAAATAATGGAATTAAAAGAAGGACAAATTGTAAATGCAAGAGTCAGTGGAATGCAACCATATGGGGCTTTTGTAGAAATGGAAGATGGAAAATCTGGACTTGTTTTTATTGAAGATTTATCTGTTGTGAGAATAAAATCACCAAAAGATAGAGTAAAGATAGGACAAGAAATACAATGTAAAGTAAAATCCATTGATAAAAAAACAGGTAAAGTAAATTTATCATACAAAGATTGTTTAGGAACTTGGGAAGAAAATGTAAAAAATTTTCAGGAAGGAATGACAGTTAAAGGAATAGTAAGAGATACTGAAAAAAATAAAAATGGAGTATTTATAGAAATAACTCCAAATTTAGTAGGAATGACAGAATATAATGAAAATTTACAATATGGTCAATCTGTTGATGTATGTATAAAGAAAATACAACCAGAAAAAAAGAAATTAAAACTAACGATAATATAATTATAAATATAAAAAGTATATAAGCTAAAACAAAAATATGTTTTGGCAAAAGGAGGAATTAAATATGGTTGAAGATAGCCAAATAAAAGCACAAGTATCACCATTTGCTATAAGAGAAGGTGAAATAAAAACATTTGATGGAAAAGATGGATATGTATCAATGAATCAAATAATACATAAAATAAACATTGGACATATAACAGATATTCATTTTGCAATACTAGAATTAGTAAATGAATTTGAATTTATAACATCAAGACAAATTTATCAAATGCTTGAATGGAAAGGAATTAACCCACAATCACAAGATAAATTAAATAATAAATTAGATCAATTAGTAAAATCAAAAATATTAACAAGATATTACTTTACGTCTGAAGAAGGAAAAGGAATATATAGAATATATTGTCTTGAAAAGATGGGAAAATATTTGTTAACATCAAAGGAAATAGAATGTAAGTGGCAACAAACAGATAATGTAAAACCAGTTGCAATGATAAAAAAGAGATTAGCAGGAAATCAAACAATTATAGCATATCTTAGAAAAGTAAAAGCATTTGATAGTTATGTTGTAAAACCAACGATTCAAGCAAAGATTTCTGGAAAAACATTTAAAGCAACAGGAGGATCTGTAAAATTAACCAAAAATAATAAATCAATAACATTTTTGTTTGAAGCGGTAAGAAGAGAACAAGATTGGCAAAAAAAATTAGTTGATAAAATGACAATGTACAAAGAATTTTATGAAAACTTTGTACCAGGGGATTCAGGATATTCTTCAATGCCACAATTAATTTTGATTTGTGAAGATGATAAACACACAGCAGAAGCATTTAGAGAAATAGTAACAAATAAAGTAGAAATACCACAAATAAAATTATATTTTACAACAGATTTAAGACAAAATGAAGAAACACTTGAAAATACATTAATTGAATTTAAAATAGATGAAAAAACAAATAAATATAAAATGTTTAATGTTGAAGCAAAAATTTTAGGAATTTAGTCAAAAACATAGACTTTTAAGAAAAGGAAGCAATGGATGTTTGGACATAGAGCCGATGGAAAAAAAGTAAAGAATTTAGAACCAATTTTTAGAATATTACCTTCTGTAATGATTGACAGAAGTGATGCACAGGTATATTTTAAACAAGATATACCATTAAGTAATATGGATGAATACATAGATAAGAAGGCACAAGATGGAATAAGAAGGTCATATATGAATATTATATATGCAGGAATTGTAAGAATAATAAATGAAAGACCAAAATTAAATAGATTTGTAATGAATGGAACAACATATCAAAGAGATACAATATATGTATCTCTTTCAATAAAGAAAAGCTTGACAGATGATGGGCAAGAGACTGTAGTAAAAATACCATTTAAAGGAACAGAAACAATATTAGAAATTAAAGAAAAAGTTGATGCAACAATTGAGAAAAATAAAGATGTGCAAACAGCAAATAAAACAGATAATCTTGTAAAAATATTAAATTTAGTTCCAAATTTTCTGATATTATTTTCAGTAAAGATGTTAAAATTTCTAGATAAACATGGAATTATGCCTAAAGCGGTAATTAAGGCAAGCCCATTTCATACAAGTGTATTTCTAACAAACGTAGGTTCACTTGGAATTGATAGCATATATCATCATATATATAATTTTGGAACAACAAGTTTATTTTTCTCTATGGGAAAAAAGAAAAAAAGTTATATATATGAAGAAGATGAAATAAAAGAGGAAAAGTGCATAACAATTGCTTTTGTTGGTGATGAGAGAATATGTGATGGACATTATTATGCAACATCATTTAAGCAATTAAATAAATATTTAAAGAGACCAGAATTGTTAGAGAAACCACCAAAAAATATAGAAAATAATAATATTAGCGAAAAAATTGAAATTAACTAATAAAAATGTGTAAAAATTTTCAAAAAAATGTTGACTTAATACTTAAATTGTGATATTATATTTAAGTGTTAAGACACATGAGTCAGTAGCTCAGTTGGATAGAGCATTTGCCTTCTAAGCAAAGGGTCGGGGGTTCGAATCCCTTCTGGCTCACCATAATATTTATACAAGTTATTGGTATAATAAAAAACACCTTAATTTACAGTATTGTATTTTAAGGTGTTTTTACTATAAAACGGAGATGAAAAAATGTATTATACATATATGATAAGATGTTCAGATAATTCAATTTATACAGGAATGACAAATAACTTAGAAAGAAGAATAGAAGAACATATAACTAAAGATAAAAGAGGTGCAAAATATACAAAATCACATAATGCTGAAAAATTAGAAATAGCGTGGAAAAGTAAAGAAAAATCATTAGCATGTAAATTAGAATATCAAATCAAAACACTTACAAAACAGCAAAAAGAAAATTTGATAAAAGGTGAAAAAATTTCAAAATACTTAAGGGGAAAAGTAGATTGTAGAAGATATAGAAAAATATAGGATAAATATTGAAAAAAATATTCAAATAATATATAATAAATAGGTAACGTGAGAAAACAAAGAATAGGAATGTGATAAAAATGGGTAAATCAATAATAAAAGAAACAATAGAATGGATATTATGTTTTGTAATAGCAGTAGTGCTAGCATTAATAGTAAGATATTATATAGGAACACCAACAGAAGTAAGAATGTCATCAATGTTTCCAACATTGCATGAAGGTGAAAGATTGTGGTTAAGCAGATTAGGAAGAACAACAAAAAAACTTCCCAATAGAGGAGATATAGTTACTTTTGAAGCTCCAAGTAAAACATGGGTATCAAAAGAAGAAATAGATTTAACAAATCCAGTTGCAACATACGAAAATGAACCACAAGGATTTTGGAATAAATTTGCATATTATGTGTTAGAAACATCTAAAACAAGTTATATAAAAAGGGTAATAGGGTTACCAGGAGATTATGTAGAAATAAAAGATGGAGCAGTATATATTAATGGAGAAAAGCTACAAGAAGATTATTTACAATCAGGGGTAGTTACAGATATGCATCAAGATGCAACACATGAAGGAAATTTTACAGGATTTACAGTACCTGAAAATTGTGTATTTTGTCTAGGAGATAATAGAACAGGAAGTAGAGATTGTAGATCATTTGGTTGTATACCATTAGAGAAAATAGAAGGAAAAGTATTATTTAGATTTTGGCCATTAAATAAATTTGGAAAAGTATAATAACAAATTATCAAATGCAGATAGTATAAACTATCTGCATTTAAAATATATGGTAAATAATCTTGAAAAAAATGTTAATATAATGTATAATAATTAGGTATAAAAATAATTAATATATAAGAATATAAAAGGTGAAAATTAAATTTGGAGGAATAAAAATTGTTTGAAAAAATAATTGGAAATGAAAAAAATAAAACAATATTAAAAAAAGCCTTAGAATTAAACAAAACATCACATAGTTATTTGTTTTGGGGAACAGAAGGAATTGGAAAGAAAAAAATAGCTTTAGAATTTGCCAAAAAATTACTATGTTTAACACCAAATGAAGAAAATTGTAGATGTAAAGCATGTATAGAAATTGATTCTAACAATAATCCAGATTTTATGATGATAGAACCACAAGATGGAAAAGTAAAAATAGATCAAATAAGAGAAATGCAAAGAAAAGTAGCAGAAAAACCAATAGTATCAGATAATAAAGTATATATAATAGATGATAGTGATACTATGACATCAGAAGCACAAAATTGCTTATTAAAAACATTAGAAGAACCACCAGAATATGTAACGATTATATTAATATGTTCAAATGAAGATAATATGTTAAGTACTATAAAATCAAGATGTACGAGAATACATTTCGAAAATCTGGAAATTTCTGAAGTGAAAGGTTATATAAAACAAAATTATCCTGAAATAGAGATTGATGATAGTATAATAAATCTTTCGCAAGGTAGTATAGGAAAAGCATTAAAACTAAATGAAAATAAAACTTTATATGAAAATATTGAAAATATATTAAAAAGTTTTAAAAATAAAGATGTAATAGATATTGTAAAAATGTCAGAAGAAATATATAAAGCAAAAGAAGAAATTTACTCTGTTTTAGAATATATGAATGTTTTATTGTTAAAATTAAGCAAAGAAGATTTAAGATATATAAATGCTATAGATATTGTAGAAGAAACTAAAAAAAGACTAAAAGCAAATAGTAATTATGATATGTGCATAGATAATTTATTATTTAATATAAATTATTTATTTCGAAAATAGAAAGGACGTAATGAATGAAAAAAATAGTAGGAGTTAGATTTAAGAGATTAGGAAAAATATATTTTTTTGATCCTAAATGGCTAGAAGTCCAAAAGGGTGAATATATTATTGTTGAAACAACACAAGGTGAAGATATTGCAGAAGTAATAATTCCAGGAAGAATGATAGATGAAGAAAAATTAAACACACCATTAAAAAAAGTTTTAAGACTTGCATCAAGTAAAGATTTAAAACATGCAGAAGACTTAAAAAAGAAAGAAAAAGAAGCATTTGAATATTGTAATAAAAAAATTAAAGAATATAAATTAGACATGACTTTAACAGATGTAGAATATAAATTTGATAATAGCAAAATATTATTTTCATTTACATCAGATGGAAGAGTGGATTTTAGAGAACTTGTTAAAGATTTAGCTGCAACATATAAGACAAGAATAGAATTAAGACAAATAGGTGTAAGAGATGAAGTAAAAAGAATCGGTGGAAATGGAGTTTGTGGACGTGAATTATGTTGCTGTTCATTTTTAGGAGACTTTGAAACAGTATCAATAAAAATGGCAAAAGAACAAAATCTTTCATTAAACCCAACGAAAATTTCAGGAAATTGTGGTAGATTAATGTGCTGCTTAAAATATGAACAAGAAGTATATGAAGAAAAGGAAAAAAGATTACCACATGTAGGAGCAATAGTAAAAACGCCAGATGGTGTTGGAGAAGTTGATAATGTTGAAACATTAAAAGAAACAGTTAGAGTTAGAATAAAAGATGGAGACATCTTTAAACAAAAAAGATATGAAGTAAAAGATATAAAAGTTATAAAAGATGTAAAAGTAGATGAAGATGACAATGAAAAAGATGAATTAGAAGAAAATTAGTGAAAGGTGGTGAATATAATGGCATACAGAATACAATGTGATAAATGTATAAGCTGTGGTGCATGTGCTGCAAATTGTCCTGTTGGATGTATATCACAAGGTGAAACTTGTTTTGTTATAGATGAGTCTGCATGTATAGGATGTGGAACATGTGCAGGTGTTTGCCCTGTTAAAGCACCAGAAGAAGCTTAATAGATAAAAAGCCTTGAATATAATAAAGTCAGGGCTTCTTTTTTTCTGTACAGAATAAATATGTGACTTATAGAACCTCTAAATAATTACCATTACATAGAAATTCTTAGAGCCACTTTTATTGTTAAAAATATTTACAAAAGTAAGAATTGGTATTATAATAAAATATGTGTAAAATAATAAGAAAAGGAAATGTGATAAAATGAAAATAGGAATAGTAGGCTTACCAAATGTAGGAAAAAGTACAATGTTTAATAGTATAACAAAAGCAGGAGCAGAATGTGCAAACTATCCATTTTGTACAATAGAACCAAATGTAGGAGTTGTAGCAGTACCTGATGAAAGAATAGACAATCTTGCAAAAATGTATAATCCAGCCAAAATAACAAAAGCAATAGTAGAATTTGTTGATATAGCAGGATTAGTAAAAGGAGCAAGCAAAGGTGAAGGATTAGGAAACAAATTTTTATCACACATAAGAGAAGTAGACGCAATTTGCCAAGTTGTAAGATGTTTTGAAGATCCAAATGTAATACATGTAGATGGAAGTGTAAATCCATTAAGAGATATAGAAACAATTAATTTAGAATTAATATTTGCAGATTTAGAAACACTTGATAAAAGATTAGACAAGGCAAAGAAAAACTTAAAAGCAGATAAAAAATATCAAGCAGAAATAGACTTAATTGAAAAATTAAAAGAAAACTTAAATAACGGAATTCCAGCAAGAGCTGTAGAATGTAATGAAGATGAACAAGAATTAGTAAAAGATATGTTTTTATTAACATCAAAACCAATAATTTATATTGCCAATATATCTGAAGAGCAAATTCAAACAGCAGATGATGAAGAAATGGTAAAACAAGTAAAAGAATATGCTGCAAAAGAACATGCAGAAGTAATTCCACTATGTGTAAAAATAGAAGAAGAATTATCAGGACTAGATGATTCAGATAAAAAAGAAATGTTAGATGCTCTTGGATTAGAAGAATCAGGATTAGACAAATTAATAAAGAAAAGCTATGATTTACTTGGATTAATGTCATTCCTTACAGCTGGTGAAACTGAAGTAAGAGCATGGACAATAACAAAAGGAACAAAAGCACCACAAGCTGCTGGAAAAATTCACTCTGACTTTGAAAGAGGATTTATTAAAGCAGAGGTTGTATCATATAATGATTTAATGAAAGAAGGCTCAATGCTTGCTGCAAAAGAAAAAGGACTTGTTAGACAAGAAGGAAAAGAATATGTAATGCAAGATGGAGATATAGTAGTATTTAAGTTCAATGTTTAATAGAAAAGGATAAAATATGGAAAATTTAGCTGAATTTAATCTATTTACAACTAAAAATTTTGTAATATATTTAATAATAATAAATTTAATAGGTTTTTATGTTATGTGGTCAGATAAAAGAAAAGCAAAAAAAGGGAGATGGAGAATTCCAGAAAACACATTATTTTTAATTACATTATTAGGTGGAGGAATTGGAACAATTTCTGGAATGTACACATTTAGACATAAAACTAAAAAACTAAAGTTTACAATTGGAATGCCAGCAATATTGATATTAGAGGTAGTTTTGTTTATATATTTAAAATTTATAATGTAAAATTATAAGCTTTAAGCACTTTATGTGTTTAAGGCTTTTTAGTTGACAATAATCCATAAATAGAGTATAATTTAACCTGTATTATTAGGCACAAAATGTGCTATCGTGAAAGAAGAAAGGAAAAGAATAAAGTGAAAGAAATAGAATTATTAGCACCAGCAGGATCATTTGAAAAAGCAAAAATAGCATTTTTATACGGAGCAGATGCAGTATATTGTGGAACAGCATCATTATCATTAAGATCAAGAGCAGAAATACAAGATGATGATTTAATACAAACAATAAAATATGCACATAGTATTGGAAAAAAAGTATATGTAGCCTTAAATATATATGCTTGGGACGAAACATATCCAGAAATAATAGAAATGGCAAAAAAATTAGAAGAAATAAAGCCGGATGGAATAATTGCAGCAGATGGAGGAGTAATAGAAACATTAAAACAATATGCACCAAGTGTTCCAATAAATGTAAGTACACAAGCTAATCTAGTAAGCTTACACTCATGTAATTTCTGGTATAAAAATGGTGCTAAAAGAATGATAATGGCAAGAGAATTAAATAAAGAACAATTAAAATATATAATGGCAAATAAACCAGAAGGAATGGAAATTGAAATATTTGTACATGGTGCAATATGTTTTGCATATTCTGGAAGATGTTTCTTGAGTGATTTCTTAGCTTGTAGAAGTGCTAATTTAGGAGATTGTGCACAAAGCTGTAGATGGTCATATAATTTATATGCAGAAGAAAGAAATAATCCAGGACAATATATGCCAATAGAAATGGACGAACATGGAACAAGTATATTTTCATCAAAAGATTTATGTTTAATAAGAGAACTTCCAGAAATAATAGACATGGGAGTTGACAGTGTAAAAATAGAAGGACGTTTAAAAACAGAATATTATGTTGCAAGTATAGTAAATGTTTATAGAAATGCAATAGATGATTATAAAAAAGATCCATCACATTATGATGTTGATAAGTACTTAAAAGAAATTGAAAAAATAAAAACAAGAGAATTAACAACATTTTATTTCAATGATAGAAAAAATCAAGATATACAAGAATATGATGGACACCAATATAATGAGTTATACCAATTTGGTGGAAAAGTTGTGGAATACAATGAAGAAAAATCAATTATGGAAGTAAGAAATAGATTACAAGTTGGAGATACAATGGAAATTTTAGTACCACATCATATAGAGCCAGTTGTATTCAAAATAGAAAAAATGTGGGATATAGAAACAGACAAAGAAATTGAATTTATAAATCCAGGGGTAAAAGGTCAACAAGTAAAAATACTTCTTCCAATAAAATGTGAAAAAAATTGGATTATTAGGAGAAAAAAATAATAATGAAAAATATAAAAGATTATAATTTAGATAGTCTAAAAGAAGAATTTGTTCAAATGGGAGAAAAGCCATTTAGAGCAGAACAAGTATTTAAGTGGTTATATGAAGAAAAAGTTAAAGAATTTGATGAAATGACAAATTTATCTTTACAGTTAAGAGAAAAATTAAAAGAAAACTATACAATGTGCAATTTCAAGATTTTAAGAAAATTAGAATCAAGTGATGGAACAAAAAAATATTTATTTGACTTATTAGATGGAAATGCAATAGAAACAGTACTAATGAGCTATCATCATGGATATAGTATATGTGTATCATCACAAGTTGGATGTAAAATGGGATGCAAATTCTGTGCATCAACAGGAATTCCATTTGTAAGAAATTTAACATCAGGAGAAATTGTAGAACAAATATTAGCTGTAGAACAAGACAATAATATAAGAATATCAAATGTAGTATTTATGGGAATAGGAGAACCATTAAATAATTATAATAATGTTGTAAATGCTATTAGAATAATAAATAATCCAAAAGGAATAAATATAGGTGCAAGACATATAAGTGTTTCAACAAGTGGACTAGTGCCAGCAATTTATAGATTAGCAGATGAAAATATTCAATGTACATTATCAATATCATTACATGCTACAACAAATGAAAAAAGAAGTAGTATGATGCCTGTAAATAATGCATTTCCAATAGAAGAATTATTACAAGCTTGTAAAGATTATATTGCAAAAACAAATAGAAGAATTTCATTTGAATATGCATTAGCAAAAGACAATAATGATAATTTAGAAGATGCAAAAGAATTAGTACATTTATTAAGAGGAATGATATGTCATGTAAATTTGATACCTATTAATAAAATAGAAAATGGAGCATATACTAAGAGTTCAAATGAAAATATAATTAAGTTTAGAGATTATCTAAATGCCCATGGAATAGTAGCAACAATAAGAAGAGAGTTGGGTTCAGATATAGATGCAGCTTGTGGACAATTAAGAAGACAAAACCTACAATCATAATATGGAAAATTCGTGAAAATAATTGAAAAAAATTTTTATATATGATATAACTAAAAACATATAGAAAGATATGAGGTGAAATATGATAATTGCTTATGCAAAATCAGACGTTGGAAAAGTCAGAGAAATGAACCAAGATGCATATTATATATCTGATTCATCAAGTGAAGTAAAACTATACCTATTAGCAGATGGAATGGGTGGATATAAAGGCGGAGAAATTGCAAGTAATTTAGCAATAAAATGCACAAAAAATTATATTGAAAACAATTTCAAAGAAACACCAAAAGACAGAGAAAGTCTTATACAACTAATAGCAAGTAGTATGGAATATGCCAATATGGTGGTATATGAAAAATCAAGAGAAAATAAAGAATATGAAGGAATGGGTACTACTTTAGAAGTTTGCTTAATATATAATAATAAGGCATATATTGGGCACATAGGCGATAGCAGAATATATAGAATAAGAAAGACATTTATAAGAAAATTAACAACAGATCATAGTTATGTTCAAAAATTAGTAAAAGACGGAACAATAACAAAAGAAGAAGCTGAAGTACATCCAAAGAAAAATATGCTATTAAAAGCATTAGGATGTAATGCATTTGTTGAACCAGATGTAGCAGTTAAAGGATTTCTAAAAGAAGATATCTTATTAATCTCATCAGATGGACTTACAAATATGGTAAAACAAGATGATATCTTTCAAATAGCAACAGGAAATATTGAAAAAGCACCACAAAGGCTAGTAGACTTAGCAAATGAAAATGGTGGAATGGATAATATAACAGTTGTAATTATTAAAAACATATAATAAAAAAATTATAAGAAAAGTGTGGTTTTGCCACATTTTCTTCACCCGATTTGAATTTTCGAGTTTCAAAAGAAAAATCAATGGGTTAGCTAAAAACCTAGGAAGGATTTAAAAATCATGGATTTAAAAGGAAGATTATTAGCAAACAGATATGAAATATTAGAAAAAATAGGCAGTGGAGGAATGGCAACAGTATACAAGGCAAAATGTCATGTATTAAATAGATATGTAGCAATAAAAATATTAAGAGATGAATTTACAACAGATGAAGAATTTGTTAAAAGATTTGAAGTTGAAGCACAATCTGCAGCAAGTATAACACATCCAAATATTGTTTCTGTATATGATGTAGGTGTTGATGGAAATTTACATTATATTGTGATGGAATTAGTAAAAGGTAAGACATTAAAAGATATAATTGTAGAAGAAAAAGGACCACTTCCATGGAAATGGTCAGTAAATATAGCAATTCAAATTGCATCAGCATTAGAAACAGCACATAAAAATCATATTATACATAGAGATATAAAACCACATAATATAATAATAACAGAAGATGGAGTTGCAAAAGTAACAGACTTTGGAATTGCAAAAGCAGTATCAAACTCAACAATTACAGCATTTGGAACAACTATTGGATCAGTACATTATTTTTCACCAGAACATGCACGTGGAGGTTTTACAGATGAAAAATCTGATATATATTCTTTAGGTGTTGTTATGTATGAAATGTTAACAGGAAGAGTACCATTTGATGCAGATACACCAGTATCTGTGGCATTAAAACATATGCAAGAAGAGCCAATTGCTGCAATTGTTGCAAATCCAAATATTCCAATTTCAGTAAATGATATAATAATGAAATCATTAAAGAAAGATCCAAACTTACGTTATCAAAGTGCAACTGCAATGTTAATAGATTTAAAAAGAGCATTAAAAGAACCACAAGGAAATTTTGTAGATAATAATGAATATGTAGATGCCCCAACACAAAGAATATCAACAATTCAAGATGATAATAGAGGACCAAAAGCAACTGCAAAGAAAAAAGAAAATAAATTTGTTGCATTTGTAAAAAAACATAAAGTATTATCAACAATTGTTGGACTAATACTATTATTTGTATTAAGTTTAGGAACAACTTTAGGAATAGCAAATGCTACAAGAACAAAAGATGTAGCAATTCCTAATTTAGTTGGAAAAACAGTAGATGAAGCCAAAAAACTAGTTCAAGATAGTAAATTAGTATATTCAGAAGGAGAAGCTGAATATAGTGCAGATGTAGAAGCGGGAAAAATAATTTCACAAACTCCAAAATATACTCAAAATGGAACAGTAAAAGAAAAATCTGAAATTAAAGTAATTGTAAGTTTAGGAACAGAAAAAACTAAAGTTCCAAAATTTGTAGGAACAACAAAAGAAGAAGCTGAAAAATCTGCAAAAGATGCTAAATTAAAACTTGAATTTGTAGAAGAAACAAGTAAAACAATCGAATCTGGATATATTACAAAACAAGAAACAGATGAAGGAACAGAAGTAAATGCTGGAGATACAGTAAAAGTATATATAAGCATTGGAACTGGAATAAAACAAGTTGTTGTAACATCAGTATTACAAAAAGATGTAGAAACAGCAAAAAAATCTTTAGAAGAAAAAGGTTTAGTTGTTGAAATCGAATATACTGAAGATAAAACAAAAGACAATGGAGTTGTTTTAAACCAAAGTATAAAATCTGGTGAAACAGTTGATGAAGGTTCAACAATAACTTTAACAGTAAATAAAATTGCTGAAACAAAAACAGGAACAGTAACAATAAATGTAAAATCAATAAGAGGATATCAAGATAAAATTAAAAAGCCAGTTACAGAAAGTGTAAAAGGTGAAACAACAAGTACAACTATCCAAAAAGAGGTTGAAGTTGATAATACACCAAATACAATTCAATTAAAGGTAACTGTTGATGGCGAAACTGTTACAGATGAAAAAGTAAAAGAAAATGTTACAGATAAACAAGTTAGTGTTAGTGGAAAAGGAAATGTTACAATAAAAGTATATATTGATGGTATTTTGAAGAAAACTGTTGATATGAACTTGAATAATACAGATAAATTAACAATTGAATAAAATGATAAAAACTCTCATTAATTTTGGGAGTTTTTTATTATATATTTTATAATTCTCCAAAATATGATACAATATATATGTTATAAAAAAGAAAAGGAGAAAAGCAAATAAATAATGCAAGGAAAAATAATAGGAAATATATCAAATGTATATAAAATAAAAACAGAAAGCAAAGAATATAATGCATATGCAAGAGGCAAATTAAAGAATAATGAAATAACACCATTAGTAGGAGATAATGTAGAAATACAAGTAACAGATGAAGAAAAATCAGAGGCTATTATAGAAAAAGTAGAACAAAGAAAAAACGAAATAAAAAGGCCTAAAATATCAAATATAGATCAAATAATATTTGTAATATCAACAAAACATCCAAAACCAGATTTATTAATGTTAGACAAACAATTAGCATATGCAGAAAAATTAGGAATAAATGCAATAATAATTATTAATAAAATAGATTTACAAGACAGTTATATAGAGATAAAAGAAGAATATTCTAAAGTTGGATATAAAGTAATTGTAACAAGTGCAAAAGAAAATAAAGGAATTGAAGAAGTAAAAGAAATATTAAAAAATAAAGTAAGCGTATTTTCAGGAAATTCAGGAGTTGGAAAATCAAGTCTAATAAATGCAATATTTGATACAGATAAAACTCAAGAAGGAGAAGTAAGCAAGAAAAACAAAAAAGGTAAAAATACAACAACAGACACTAAATTATATGAAATTGAAGAAAATACATATATTGCAGATACACCAGGATTTTCAAGTTTTGAAATAAATGAAATAGAAAGTTCAGAATTAGATAAATATTTTATAGAAATTGAGAAAGAATTAGGAAATTGCGAATTCGTTGGTTGTACACATATAAAAGAAGAAAAATGTGGAGTGAAACAAGCTGTACAAGATGGAAAAATATCTCAAGGTAGATATGAAAGATTTTGTGAGATATATAATGAATTAAAAGATAAAGAGAAATATAAATGGAAATAAAGACTATTTCAAATTGAAATGGTCTTTTTTCTTGTAGATGTAACTTTTTTCTGATAAGATTGTATAAGAGATAGAAAAAGGAGGATTCAAGATGCAAGAGAAGACAGACAAAGAACTATACAAAGAGTTTCTATTAGGAAATAATGAAAGTTTTGAAGAAATAGTAAAAAGACATAAAAATTCAATTATATATTTTATACAAAGATATACCAAAAGCATAGATATAGCAGAAGATTTAGCACAAGATGTATTTTTATATGTATTAATTCATAAGAAAAATTACAGATTTGAATATTCTTTAAAAACATATCTTTATACAATAGCAAAATCAAAAGCGTTAAATTATATAAAAAGAGAAAAAAGAATTGTAGCAATAGACGAGAAAGAATATGAGAATATTAAAGATGTTGAAGAACTAGAGGAAAAAGTATTTAAAAATGAAAGAGCAGAAAATTTAAAAAATGCAATTCAAAAACTAAAATTAGAATATCAAAATGCAATATATTTAGCAGATATAGAAGAATTGAGTTATAAAGAAATAGGTCATATATTAAATAAAACAACATCAAATGTAAAAATATTGATATATAGAGCAAGAAGAGCATTAGAAAAAATAATATTAGAGGAGGGATATAAATATGAAAACTGATAAGCAATTTATAGATGAAATTTATAAAAAATATGATGAATATCAAAAAGAAGAAAAAATAAAAAGACAAAAAGTAATGAAGAAAATAATAAATATAGCAGCAGTTTTTGTTGTTGCATTATCATCAGTAGTAGTATTTTCACAGAAGAAAACTCCTAAAGTATTGCAAGAAATGAAAAAAGAAGATGTTGCTAAAATTGATTTAGAAACTGTTGGAAATTTTGAGAATTTTTATAATATTATAAAAAGTAAAAATTCTACAAATGGAGAAACTAAATATTCATTTAATTTACAAGAGAGTATAACAGATGTAGCTAAATCAGACATGTTAGAAACTAGATCAAATACAAATATCCAAGTTGAAAATGTTGATGAAGGAGATATTGTAAAAACAGATGATAAATATATTTATTATTTAAGTAAACAAAGACTTATAATAATAAATGCTGAGAATGCAGAAACATCAGGAAAAATAGCAGAAATAAATTTTAAGGAAGAAAATTTTTATCCTATAGAAATATATGTACAAAATAATAAATTAGCTTTAATAGGAAATATAGCATATAATGAAAATTTAAAAATGAGTACAGAAATGCAAGATATTAGTGAAGTGCCAAAGTCAAAAACAGGAATTATAATATATGATATTACAGATAGAAGTAATCCAAAAGAAATAAGAAATGTTATGATAGAAGGAAGTTATATAACATCAATGTCAAGAATGATAGATGAAAATATATATTTTGCTGTAAGTGAAAACATATATGGATATGATATTAGTTGTAAAAGTATAGAAGAATTAAATGAAAATGATTATATGCCTAAATATACTGATACAGCAATATCTAATGAAGAAAAATGTATTAGTTATGACAAAATTTATAATTTAGATGAAACAGAAGATGCAAATTATTTAATATTAGTAGGTATTAACATTAATGGAGATAATGAAGCAGATATTCAAACATTTTTAGGAGCAGGAACATATTTATATTCATCAGAAAAAAATATGTATATTGCAACAAATGAGGTTGAATATGATGAAAATTATAAAGTTATTAATACTAAAACAAAATTAATGAAATTTGAATTAAATAATGGAAAAATTATATATAAAGCTAAAGGTAAGGTTGAAGGAAGCGTAAATAACCAATTCTCAATGGATGAGAATGGTGATAATTTTAGAATTGCAACAACTATAGGAGAAATATGGTCAAATCAAAATACAAGTAATAATTTATATGTGTTAAATGACAAGTTAGAAGAAATAGGAAAAATTGAAGGATTAGCAGAAGGAGAAAAAATATATTCAGTAAGATATATGGGAAGTAAAGCATATGTGGTAACATTTAAACAAACAGATCCATTCTGGGTAATTGATTTATCAGATGCAACAAATCCACAAATTTTAGGAGAAGTACAACTTCCTGGATATAGCGTATATTTACATCCATATGATGAAAAACATATAATAGGATTTGGATATGATACAAAAGAAAATGGAACCAGAGTAACAAATAATGGACTTAAATTAGTAATGTTTGATGTTTCAGATTTTACAAATCCACAAGTAGTATTTCAAATAGCTGTTGGAGATAGTAAATACACATATTCAGAATTATTATATAACCATAAATCAGCAATATTTTCAAAAGAAAAAGGAATTATGGCATTTCCAATAAATTCATCATCTGGTTTAAAAACTAATTCGAGAGCAGTTATTTATAAAATTGACTTAGAAAATGGTTTTTCATTACAAGGTGAGATTGGAACTATAAGCAATAATTATGAAGAGGAAGTTAGAAGAATTGTATTTGTTAACGGAAATTATTATACTTTATCATATTCACAAGTTAGAGTTGCTGATATGGATTCATTAAATGTTTTTAAAATTATTGATATATAAATAAAAATTCAATTTTTTTATGATTGATTTTATTTTATATTTTATGCAAAGAAAGATTAGTTATATTTCAAACTAATCTTTCTTTGTTTTAAGTATTTTCTTTTTCAACCAAATAAATCATTCCTAAGATTGTAAGTTGAAAATTATTATGGATTCGGTACTGTTTCCTTAAGTCATAAAATTCACCACATTGTGTGCTAGTACAAACTTCCCCTTCCAATATCATACAAACAACAGCGATAACTTCAGCATATTTATTAAAATCTATATCTAAATGATTATGATTTAATAAAGCATATAGAGAAGTTATATCAATTCCGTAATTCATATTTCTATGGAGCTTATACATTGCACATATAATTTCGAGATAAAATTTATATCTTTGACTTAAATCGAATTCCATCTTGAATTTTGAATAGATATTTCTAGCATCTTCATATCCAAATCGAGAATCATAAAAATCTGCTTCGTAAGACTCAATATTACCTTGATTTTTTTGAAGATATACTTCAACTTTTTTTCTGAATTTTTCTTCTTCTTCCATCCATTTTTTTTCAATACAATCAGAAAACATCTTAAGAAGTTGTTCTTTGGACATTTCGCAAGAATATGCTTTATCAAGTAAATCTTGTGTCATCTCTTCCATAGGTATAGTATTTGGGTGTTTTCTTTTCATAAGTTTGCTCCTCCCTTAAAATTATTTGTTGTTACAAAATATGCCATTTCTAAAAGGAGATATTATTTTAGCTTTTGCTAAAAACTTTTGGGATTATATCATGGATTTTTATATTTGTCAGTAGTTTTATTATAATTCAATATATATTAGACATCTTTGGAATTCATTTATTACAAAAAATCAACCAGATTTATTTTCTGATTGATTTTTATTTCTGTGGTGCGCCCGGAGGGATTCGAACCCCCGATCTCAAAGTTCGTAGCCTTGCATTCTATCCAGCTAAACTACGAGCGCATTTATAATACTTTTATATTATACGATGTTTTTTTAGTTTTTTCAAGAGAATTATGGAAAATATTTAAAATTCTGATGTCATTAATTAATGAGAGGAAAACTCTTTCTTTTTAGTTTTTACATAGATTAACATACAACAAAAAAGAGAGAGCAATGTATTGATCTCTCTTTATAAGTTTAGGATATTTTTTGTAATATTGTAAATATAATTTCTTTTGTTGTTGGTTTGTCTAATAGTGAATAACCAAAATATGTAGAAAGTTTATCTTTATCAATTGTACGATACATTTGACCAATTGCCTGAAAAATATTTGCTTTTATTAAAACTTGGCTTTTATTATATTTTTTGGCAAGAATAGGATAAATATGTTTACTAAAATTAATATTATATAATGTGTCTGATAAATAACATTCATATATACAATCATATAAATATCTAGTTCCAATATATGAAAAATCAAAACCTAAATATTCTAATTCAGAAGAGATTTTTTCTTTTATAGAATCTTTTAAGCTAATGTCTTGCTTTTCTTTTGATAGTTCACGAACTTTATCTATAAAAGAATCTATATTGTCTATTTTTGAACTATATGTAAATACGCTTTTTTTGTTTATTACTTGGTTTAGTAAATCAATTTCATTTGTAAGTACTATAATTGAGGCATAATATTGTGAAAGATTATTTCCTTCTATATAATTTATAATATCTATTCCACTTATATCTGGAAGTTTCAAATCTAGTATTATAATATCGATTTTTTCTTTTTTTAATATTTCTAATGCTTTTTTTCCAGTATCTACAATACTATATAAACGTATATTATTTAATTCTTTGCATATAGAGTTTACTAAAAAATGTGAATAAATTAAGTTGTCTTCAATGATTAATAAGTTTTGCATATATTTTCCTTTCTCAAATAATTAACATGATTATATAACAATTAAGTTAATAAATAAAGTTAAAATAACATTTTTATAGATATTTTTCTTCTATATATTTTTTTATAATAGAATTATTTGTTCCATAATATTTTTGTAGAAGTTTTATTAATTCTGGAGTAGATATTTCTTTATAAGCATAGTTTTCAAGTAATTCGTTCATAAAATTATTAATTTTTGAAGTTCCATATTTTTTTTCAAGTTTATTATAAAATGATGCACCATAAAAATACATTGCAGTTGAATAATCTGAATCACTTTCAAATTCGTTATATGGTTGTGTAATTATTCCTGTGTATTGATCTAAACCTGGATTTGTTAAATATGTAGTAATACTTTCATCAATCCATGCACTTGTATATTGATTACTTCCAATAATGTTATAAAACCATTGATGAATTATTTCATGAATTGATGAGCCAACACCTTCTGGACTAGTAGATATTAAAATTACTTGAGGATATTCCATTCCTAACATTTCCATTTCACATTCTACAATACTGAATTGTTTATATGGATATTTGCCAAGACGAGAGTTCATTTTTGTAAATGTTTCTGTTGCTAAATTTAGGGCTTCATTTGCTTTTTCGATTTTTCCTTTGTGAAAGTAACAGTTAATTTTTATATTGTCTACATCTTTTGAAAAGATTTCATAATTTTCTCCAGCAACAATTACAAAATCTCTTACAACATTAGCTGTATATTTATATTTGATGAGATTATCATTTATATTTGTAATTTCAGTATTATCTCCAGTTGCAATTAAAGTATAAGATTTTGGAATAGTTACAGTAACATCATAATTAGCCATTTTAGAATAGAAACATTCTCCAACTGCAAAATATGGATAATATTGAAATTTTCCATTCTCATATGGACATAATATAGGAATACAATTTGCTAAATAAAAATCTTTACTGTTGTTATTAATTGTTTGATATCCATATCTGGCATTAAGATTAGGAACATAAGCTTTATAATCAAATGAAATTGATGTTAATTCATTTGGGAGTAAAGGTGATGCTAGTTTTACTGAAAATACAGTAGGATCTTCATTTTTTATTAATTCTAGAGATGTATTAGTTTGTGTATCGTGTAAATTAGTAATTTCACTTACTTTTCCATTTTCTTTATCAGAAAATGCACTTGGATAATCTCTGAAATATATTTCATTCCAAGTGTCGTTTGAATCATTTATAACGTTTACTGTAAGATTTATATTATAACAGTTATTATCAACATCTAATATGAAATTTGCAATATAATTATTTTGTATTGTGACTTCTGGAGAGTTTTCATTCCATTGCACAGTTACAGTTTTGTTTGCAATTGGAATTTTTTCAAATTTAGTTGATGAATCTGTAATTTTAGAACTTTTTTTATTAGTGTTGAATATTATTGATATTGTTATGATAAAAATTAATAGTGTAATAATTAATTTTATATTTTTATGTTTCATGTTTTCTCCTTTTATAAAATGTAAGCACTAATATAATTAGTGCTTACATAAACTATTTAAGAAGGCAGTTACTCAAGAAAATAAACTATTGAGCATTATAGTCAGAGATAGCGATATATCCTGTTTTAAGTTTTCCGGAATTGAGCGAATATCTGATGTAATAAAAATCATCTTCGACCTTCAACAAATCCGCTTTTTGATTTGAGACAGAACCATAAACACTATACAGTGTACTGGGACCTTGTCGAACATTAATTTTAGAAGAAATTGTCAATTCGCCACAAACGTTATCAAAAAGAGGAATATTAGAATCTTCTGCATATTGAATAGAAACATTTTGGGCGGGAACATACGCACGTTTTCTTCCATTAGAAGTGTCATATTCAATAAAATACCAATTACTTTCGGAAGCAAGAATTGCTACATATTCTCCGGAATTTACAGAACCACTTCTTTCATAAGTGGTTGTGTCAGGTCCATAATAAACAGAGGAATAACTTGTAACAATTCCCATGCAAGTAGAATATGTGTCGAACATAAAGCCGGTAAAGACATATCCTAACGTGGGTCCATTTGCGGTGCTGTATGAAATGAAATAGGAATTTCCGTCTTTACACAAAATCGTAAAAGTTTCGTTTGGGAAAATGTAATCTTTAATGTTTCCTTCAGATTGAATACTAGAATCGTATACGGGAAGGTTATCAAATACTGCTTTGGCGAGTCCACAGCAATTATTATATGCAGCATTTCCAATTAAGAAAGGAAATGTAGAAAGCAATAACAATAAAGCTAAGACTACTTTGAAATACCGGAATTTTGCATGATTTTTCTTCATAAGTATGCCTCCATAAAGATAAAAGTGATGCCTTCTTAAATAGTTTTTTCTAAATAATTATAAATTAATAATTAAAAATACATCTGTTTGAACACACTATATCATATAAAAAATTAAAAAACATAAAAGTAAAAAAAGATAAAAAAAATGTAAAAAAAATAAAAAAGAAAAATTTGATAAATTTTTAGAAAAAAATTGCCAAAAGAGTAAAAAAATGCTACAATAAAATAGTGTAATACTAAATGTAAATATAAAAGGATGTTAAGAGAATGGGGAATTTAACAAATGCCCAAAAATCAATTTGGGTAACTGAACAATATTACAAAGGAAGTAGCATAAACAATATTTGTGGTACAGCAGTTATACAAGAGAAAGTGGACTTTGAAAAATTGAAAGAGTCCATACAAATTGTGTGTAAAAAACATGATAATTTTTGGCTAGAGTTTAAGTTAAATGAAGGAAATGTTGAACAAGTGTTATCTGAAAAAAAAGAAATTCAGATAGACACTATTAATATTGCTGGCAAAAATCAGTTAGAATTAGAAAGAAACAAAATTGTAAAAACAAGATTTCAATTAGAAAATTCAAAATTATTTAAATTTTATATCTTTAAATTTATAGATGGAAAAGGGGCTTTCATGCTCAATATACACCATCTAATTTCAGACGCGTGGACATTAGCGCTTATTTGTAATGACATCATAAAAACATATTCAGAATTAATTCAAAATAAAGAAGTAGAAAAAAAGGCTATATATTCATATATAGACTATATTAAATCAGAACAACAATACCAAGAAAGTGAAAAATATAATAAAGATAAGCAATACTGGATAGAAAGATTTAAAACTATTCCAGAAGTTGCAACAATACCAGGAAGCATAAAAGGAGACATTGACGAAACAAATCCTGCAGGTGAAAGAAAAAAATATGAAATATCAAAAGAGGATGTAGAAAAGATAAAAAAATATTGTAAAGAAAATAAAATATCATTATATAATTTTTTTATGGCTATTTATGCAATATATATAGGAGAAGTATCAAATTTAGATGAATTTACTATAGGTACACCTATTTTAAACAGAACAAATTATAAAGAAAAAAATGCAGCTGGTATGTTTATAAATATGGCTCCATTTAGAATTAATATTAATGAAGATATAGAATTTAAACAATTCATAAAAAACATAGCAAGAGATTCTATGGATATGTTAAAACATCAAAAATATTCATATCAATGTTTGCTAGAAGAATTAAGAAAAGAAAATAAAAGTATTCCAAATTTATATAATATTTTATTATCATATCAAATAACAAATGCAAAGCAAAATGAAGGAAATATTGAATATGAAACAGAATGGACATTTAATGGTTATTGTGCAGATAATATAGATATTCAAATTTATGACTTAAATGATACTGGAAATTTGAATATAGCATATGATTATAAGACAAGTATTTATAAAGTAGAAGATATTAAAAATATACATAGAAGAATATTAAATATTATAAAACAAGTAGTATCAAAAGAAGAGATAAAACTTAGTGAAATTGATATTGTTACACCTGAAGAAAAGGAAAAATTACTTGTAGAATTTAATAAAACAGAATTAAAATATGATGAAAACATACCTTTTATAAAATATTTTGAAAAACAAGTAGAAAAAACACCAGATGATATAGCAATTGTTTTTGAAGATAAAGAAATGACATATAGAGAATTAAATGAGAGAGCAAATAGTTTAGCATATAAATTAAGAGAAAATGAAGTAACTAATAATACTGTTGTAGGTATATTATTAGAACGTTCATTTGAAATGTTAATATCAATGTTAGCAGTATTAAAATCAGGAGGATGTTATATTCCAATTGCACCAGATTATCCAAAAGATAGAATAGAATATATGCTTGAAGATAGTGAAGCAACAATAATATTAACAAGTCAAAATAGAAGAAATTTAGCAGATAAAAAACTTATTAATGTAAAGGATGAGAGAATATATGAAAATCATAAAGAAAATTTAGAAAATATTTCTAAACCAGAAGATTTATCATATTTAATATATACATCAGGTTCAACAGGTACTCCAAAAGGGGTAATGTTGAAACAAAAAAATTTAAGCAATTTTTACAATTCAATGAAAAATATAATTGAATATTTAAAAGATGGAAAAAATCATAAAATCCTTTCAATTACAACAGTTTCATTTGATATATTTGGATTTGAAACATTAATGTCATTAACAAGAGGATTAACAGTATATTTAACGAGTGAAAATGGTCAAAAAATGACATCAAAAATAGAAAGAATTGTAAAAGACAGCAATGTTGAAATAATGCAAACAACACCATCTGTAATGAAATTTCATTTGGAAAATTTGAATGATGAAAATAGTTTAAAAAGTTTGAAATATATAATGTTAGCAGGTGAGCCTTTAACAAAAACATTGGTAGATAGAATTAAACAAATAATTCCAAATGTAACAATTTACAATGGATATGGACCATCTGAAACAACAATATTTTCAACAATAGGAAATGCAACAAATCAAGAAGAAATTACAATAGGAAGACCTATTAATAATACACAAATATATATCTTAAATAAAAATAAAAAAGTGATGCCACAAGGTACAATAGGAGAATTATATATTTCAGGAGATGGTGTTGGAAAAGGATATATGAATAAAGAGCAACAAACAAATGCGAGCTTTATAATAAATCCATTTATAGATGGAAAAGTTATGTATAAAGTAGGAGATTTAGGTGCTTTTGATGATAAAGGAGAAATTACTTGTTATGGAAGAATCGACAATCAAGTAAAAATAAGAGGATTAAGAATAGAACTACAAGAAATTGAAAAAAGAATGCAATCTGTTTATAATATTCATGATTGTGTTGTTGTAAAAAAAGTTGTAAAAGAAAAAGACGCATTATGTGCATATTATGTGGAAAGAGGTCATGTATCTAAATCAGTTTTGAAAACAGTTTTATATTCAAAATTGCCAGAATATATGGTTCCACAATATTTTGTAAAAATGGAACAATTACCACATACACCAAATGGAAAAGTTGATAGAAAAGCTTTGCCAGATCCTGTTATTGATGAGAATGAACTTGAAATTGTAAAACCTAGAAATGAAATTGATAAAGAATTAATAAAAATAATAGAAAAAATGTTACAAGTTGATAAAGTTGGAATTAATAATACTTTATTAGAACTTGGAGGAGATTCTTTAACAGCAATTACATTAACAACAAAGGTTTTATCAAAATTTAATGTACAATTAAATATAAAAGATATATTGTCAAATTATACAATAAAAGATATGTCAGACTATATAGCAGAAAATCAAACAAAAGATATATCAAAAATAAAGATAGAAAGAATCAAAGAACAAGATTATTATCCATTATCATCTGCTCAAAAGAGAATATATTATAATTGTAAAATGATTGGTGAAGATAATATTGTTTATAATATGCCTGGTGGAATTACTGTTGATGAAGTTTTAGATATTGAAAAAATAAAAGAAGTATTTTACAAAATAATTAAAAGACATGAAATATTAAGAACAATATTAATTCAACAAAATGATGAAATTGTTCAAAAAGTATGTAAAGAAATAAACTTTAATATACCAGTATATTTTAACCAAGAAAAAGAAATTGATTCAATTATAAAAAACTTTTCAAAGCCATTTAAATTAGAAAATGAAGTTTTGATAAGAGTAGAAGTACATTATATTGATAATAAAAAAACAATGTTATTAGTTGATTCACATCATATTATAATGGATGGAATGTCGTTAAACAATTTAATAATAGAATTTAATAGATTATATAATGGTGCTGATTTAAAACGTTTGCCAATACAATATAGAGATTATACTATGTGGGAAAATAATTATAATAAAAGTAATGAAATTTTAGAACATGAAAGATATTGGGTAAATAAATTTGAAGATTGTGAATTCCCACCATTAAATTTACCTTATGATTATAAAGTGTCAGCAATTAGAAGCTATGAAGGAAACACTATAACAAATGTTATTGATGAGAAAATATTTAGAAAAATAGAAAAATATGCAAAGAAAATAGGAATGTCTTCATATATGCTATTTGTTTCAACATTTTTAATATTATTGCATAGATATACTGGACAAGATGAGATTATTTTAGGTAGTCCAGTTGCTAATAGAAACCAAAAAGAAACTAAAAGAATGATGGGAGTATTAGTAAATAATATTGTAATAAGAAGTAAATTAAATGAAGATGAAACAATTAATGAATTTTTTGAAAAGATGAAAGAACAAATATTAAGTGATATATCGAATCAACCATATCCATTTGATATGTTAATAAAAAAATTAAATATAAAAGTTGATAATTCAAGAAATCCTATGTTTGATGTAATGTTTACATATCAAAACAAAGAAGAAAATACAGTACAATTAAGTGGAAAAAGTGTAAATGTTTTAGAATTAGATAATAATATTTCAAAATTTAATTTATCAATAGAAGTAAAACCTAAAATGCATACAATAAATGTTGAATATTGTACAAAATTATTTAAAAAAGAGACAATTGAAAATTTATTTGAACATTATTTATATATGTTAACAGATATTATAGAAAATGTTGACGCAAAAATAAAGGATATAGATATAATAACTCCAAAAGAAAATAAACTTCTTGAAAAATTTAACGCAACAGATGGAGAAATAAATAATGATACAACAGCATATCTTATTGAAAAACAAGTTGATGAAAATCCAAATAATATTGCTGTTATATGTGAAGATAAAGTTTTAACATATAAACAGCTTGATGATAAGGCAAATTCTTTAGCAAATTATTTAATTAAAATTGGTGTAAAGAGTAATGACATAGTATGTATTATGACAAATAGGTCATTGGAAACTATTGTAGCAATGTATGCAGTACTGAAAGCTGGTGGTGCATTCTTAAATGTTGATCCTACATATCCTGTAGATAGGACAAAATATTATATAGAGAGTAGTAGGTCACAATATGTATTAACGCAAAAAGAATTAAAAGATAGAGTAAAAGAAATACCAAATTGTATTGAAATTGATTTAGACAATAATATTTATCAAGAAAATAAAGATAGACCTAAAGTTAATATTAAAATGGAAGATTTATCATATATCATATACACATCAGGTTCAACAGGAGTTCCCAAAGGAGTAATGTTAAATCAAGTGGGTTTAACTAATATGGCAAAAGCAATGACAAAAGCATTAGATTATTTACATGACGGAAAAGTACATACATTGCTATCAGTAACTTCAACACCTTTTGATATATTTGTTTATGAAATAATAGTTTCATTAACACATGGTCAAAGAATTGTAATGGCAAATAATGCTGAACATAGAAATCCAAAATTATTAGAAAAATTAATGGAAAAGTATAATACAGATGTAATGACAGTTACACCAAGTTTAATGAAAATAGTATATGATAATAGAAGTGAAAATTCGCCATTAAGATTAGTAAAAAATATGGTATTTGGTGGAGAGCCATTGCCTGAAAAATTTGTAAAAGATTTGAAAGCTTTAGCAGATGATATAACAGTATTTAATATATATGGACCAAGTGAAATAACAGTATTATCAAATGTACAAAATTTGAATGGAGAACCAGAAATTACAACAGGCCCACCAATAATGAATACACAAATACATATATTAGATAAAAATTTGAATAGAGTTCCAATTGGTGTAGTTGGTGAAATATATATATCTGGAATACAGGTTGGAGTTGGATATTTAGGAAAAGAAGAACTTACAAATCAAAAATTTCTTCAAAATAAATTTGGAAAAGGAAGAATGTATAAATCTGGTGATATAGGAAGATGGACATTTGAAGGAAAGATTCAATGTTTGGGAAGAATTGATCATCAAATAAAATTAAGAGGATTAAGAATAGAACTTGGAGAAATTGAAAATAAAATGGAACAATATCCTGGTGTATCTGCAGCAATAGTTAATAAAATAACGATAAATGATAAAGACTCATTATGTGGATATTATGTTACAGATGGTACAAGTAATATTAGTGAATTAGAAATAAAAAGTTACTTAAAAAAATATTTACCACAATATATGGTTCCAAGTTATATAGTACATCTTGAAAAAATGCCATATACAATTAATAGAAAAATAGATAGAAAAGCATTACCTATGCCTAATATTGAGGAAGAGAATTTTAAAGAAAAAGAACCAGATAAATATGATAATGATGAATTGAAATTACTACAAATCTGGAAAAATATACTACATTTAGATAAAATCAATTTAAATGATAATTTCTTTGATATAGGAGGAGATTCAATTTCTGCAATAAAAATGCAAATAGAAGCACTAAAATATAACTTCAATTTTGAGTATGCAGATATATTCAAATATCCTACAATTAAAGAATTAGCATCAAAAAAGAGATATAATAAGAATAATAATATCCAAAAATATGATTATTCAGAAATAAATAAAATATTAAAAAGAAATAATTTAGAAAATTTAAAAAAGATTCAAAAATATAATGTAAAAGATGTATTACTTATCGGAGGAACTGGATATTTAGGAATACATATATTATATGAATATTTGAAATATGAAAATGGAAAAATCTATTGTTTAGTAAGGAGAAAAAATAATGAAGAACCATTAATTAGACTTCAACAAAAAATTGCATTTTATTTTGGAAATGATTATTATGAAAAAAATAAAGATAGAATTCAAGTTGTCGAAGGGGATATAGTTGAAGAAAATTTAGCAATTAATTCAAAAGATTATAAAATGCTAAAAAATAATATAACAACAGTAATAAATGCAGGAGCACTAGTAAAACATTTTGGAATTTCAAAATTATTTAATGATATAAATGTAAAAGGAACAGAAAATGTAGTTGAATTTTGTAAAAAAGAAAATAAAAGATTAATACATATTTCAACTATTAGTGTATCAGGAAATGGAGAAAAAGAAGAAACAGTAGAAGAAACAACAGAAAATATAAATAGTAAGAAAATCTTTAAAGAAAGTGATTTATATATAGGACAAAATATATCAGGAATATATACTATAACTAAGTTTGAAGCGGAAAAAATAGTATTAAAAGCTATAAAAAGTGGATTAAATGCACAAATATTAAGGATGGGAAATATTACTAATAGATATAGTGATGGCGTTTTCCAACAAAATGTTGAAGAAAATGCTTTTGCAAAAAGACTAAAATCTTTTATTGAACTTGGAATGTTTCCCAAATATTTGTTAGATCATGCTATTGAACTTGGACCAGTTGATTTATGTGCAGAAGCAGTTATAAAAATATTAGAATATGATAGTAATTGTAATGTTCTACATATTTATAATTCTAAATTGTTACCAATAAAATTATTGGTAAATACAATGAAAGAATTGGGAATAAATATTGAAGCTGTAGATGATGAAACAATGTCAAGAAAATTAAAAGAAATTTTAAATGATAACTTTAAAAAAGAAATTTTATCTGGTATAATACATGACATAGATTCAAAAAAGAGATTAATATATACATCAAACATAAGAGTCTCATATGATTTTTCAGAAAAATATTTAGAAAAAATAGGTTTTTCTTGGAAAAATATAGATAGAGAATACATATTAAAATATATGAATTACTTTAAAGGAATAGGATTTATAGAATACTAAAGGAGAAAAAACAAATGAAATTAATTAATACAGAATTTATATTACTTATTATATCTACACTTTCTATATTAGTATTAATGTATACTATTATAAAAAGGAAACCATTATCTCAATTACAACATGCATTTGCATCTGTTTTAGGAACAGTTTTAATAATAAGTATAGGTGTAATCTTGCAATTAGTTTTCACAACATTTGGAAATGTTGAACCAATTATTTTTGAAAACTTTATATATATAGGAACATGTTTTTTACCGGTTGCATTGTTTTTTGTAGCAATAATATTTAAAAACACAAAAATTAGGTTTAAGAAAAAATATTTATTATTATTTATAATACCGTTACTTACATTAGCGGTATTATATACTAATAAATATCATCATTTATTTTATAAAGTATATTCAACAAATTTAAATGAAATGGTATATGGACCATATTTTTATATTCATACAATATATACATATGGATTATTATTTGTTAGTATAGGACTAATGATATATGGAACGTTAAAAAATTCTGGAGCCTTTTCAAAACAAACAATGTTAATAATTATAGGAACAATGTTTCCAATAGTTGTTAATGTATTAGGAACATTAAAAATATATAATATGAATGTTTGTTTAACTCCAATAAGTTTTTCAATAGCTGTAATTTTCTATACATTTGCCATAATGAAATTTAACTTTTTAAAGATTACGCCAATAGCTTTACAAAAAATAGTTGATAGAATATCTGATGGATATGTAGTTTTGGATGAAAATAATGCAATTACAGATTTTAATAAAACATTTTTAGATATATTTAAACTAAGTCCAGAAGATATAAGAAGTAAAAATTTTATAAAATTTTTACAACAAAAAGATATATCAAGCCAAGCAATTTCTAAAATTAATCAATCGATAAAAAGAGCTAATGATACAGAAACAACAGTATCATTTGAACAGCAATTTGTAAAAATAAGAAAATATTTTAGAATAGAAATAACACCTATAAATTCGGACAATAATTCATTAGGAACATTATTTTTATTAAAAGATATAACACAACATAAAGAAGATATGGAGACAATAAAGAATAATCAAGATATCTTAATGGAAAGAGAACGTTTAGCAGGGCTAGGACAATTAATAGGAGGAATAGCACATAACTTAAAAACACCTATTATGTCTATAGCTGGTGCAACACAAGGATTAGAAAATTTAATAAAAGAATATGATGAATCAATAGATGACCCACTTGTAAATTCACAAGATCATCATGATATTGCAAGAGATATGGAAGAATGGATACCAAAAATAAGAGCACATCTTGAATATATGTCAGATATTATTACAACAGTAAAAGGTCAAGCTGTAGCATCTTTATCAGAAAATGATACGGAAGAATTTACTGTAATGGAATTAATAAAAAGAGTAAATATATTAATGAAACATGAATTAAAGAATGCATATATTTATTTAAATGTATTGATGAAAATAGATGAAAATCAAATAATTCATGGAAATGTAAATGTTCTTGTACAAGTTGTTAATAACATGATTTCAAATGCAATACAAGCCTATGATGGAAAACATGATCAAAATATTCAATTAGAAATTAGTAAAGATTCTGGAAATGTCATATTTTCAGTAACAGATTTTGCAGGAGGACTTCCAAAAGAAGTACAAAATAGATTATTCAAAGAAATGGTTACAACAAAAGGAAAAAATGGTACAGGACTTGGATTATATATGTCTTATTCAAATATCAAAGCACATTTTGGTGGAGATATTACATATAAAACAGAAGATGGAAAAGGTACAACATTTAATGTTATAATACCTATAAATAGACAATAATTTTAGTTGATATAGCCTGACAGACTATATCTCACAAATAGAGTGATAAAATTTTATACAAAAAGGAGAATAGGGCAAATGAGAAAAGCATTACAAAATCAAATGAGTGGTGAAAGAAGATATAGAATAATCGGAGTAGATGATGAAGAAGGAATACTTGATTCTTTAACAGTGCTTTTTGATAATTCTGAATATGAATTTTATGGTGCGCAAGATCCAGTAGAGGCAATTGAATTAGTAAAAAAAGAACATTTTGATTTAATGTTATTAGATTTTATGATGACACCTTTACATGGAGATGAAGTTGTAGAAGAAATAAGAAAATTTAACAAAGAATTATATATATTATTATTAACAGGTCATAAAGATATGGCTCCACCATTAGAGACTATTAAGAGACTTGATATTCAAGGATATTGTGAAAAAAGCGATAAATTTGATCAATTACTTTTATTAGTTGAATCAGGAGTAAAATCTGTTAAACAAATGGAAGAAATAAAAAGAATAAATGATAAACTTTCAGAATCAAATGATAAACTTGAAAAAGCTTATTTAGAAATGGTTGAAACTTTAAGATTTGCTGTAGAAGCAAAAGATACATATACAAGAGGTCATTCAGATAGAGTTTCAGAATATTCAGTTCTAATTGGTCAAAAATTAGGATTAACAGAAGATCAAATAAAAACTTTAAGAATAGGTGGATTATTCCATGATATTGGAAAAATCGGAATTCCTGATAGTATATTATTAAAGCCAAGCAAACTTTCAGATGATGAATATTCACAAATAAAAAATCATCCAGCAATAGGGGCACATATATTAGGTTCTGCAGATATTTTTAAAGATATTATTCCAATAGTAAAACATCATCATGAAAAATATGATGGAACAGGATATCCTGGAATGTTAAAAGGTGAAGAAATACCATATTTAGCAAGAATTGCAGCTGTTGCGGATACATTTGATGCTATGACAAGTAGAAGAAGTTACAGAGGTCCAATTGATATTGAACATGTAAAAGATGAAATAAAAAGATGTGAAGGGACACAATTTGATCCTCAAGTAGCAGAAGCCTTTCTTGAGATTTTGAATAATAATTATGAGAAAATACAAGAAATACAAAATAAATATGTTAGTGAATAAAATAAAAAAACAGGATTTAGATTTTTCTAAGTCCTGTTTTTTACTTTACATTTTGTGAGCAAACTATGATATTTTCATAGAAAGACCAACTTTTTTACGTTCTTGATCAATTTTTATAACTTTAACTTTTACAATATCTCCAACAGAAACAATTTCAGAAGGTGATTTAACATATGAATCACTCATTTCAGAAATATGAACAAGTCCATCATATTTTACACCAATATCAACAAATGCACCAAAATCAATAACATTACGAACAGTACCTGTAAGTACCATTCCTTCAGTTAAATCTTCAAATTTTAAAACATCACTACGAAGAACAGGTTTTGGCATATCCTCTCTTGGGTCACGACCAGGCTTTGATAATTCTGATATTATATCAGCTAATGTCATTTCACCAATATCAAGTGTTTTTGCAGTTTCCTCAATATTTACTGATTTTAATTTTTCTCTTAAAGAATTCAAATTTTCTTTATTTTTTAAATCTTCAATTTTAAATCCTAATAACTCTAATAATTTTTCAGTTTGTTCATAACTTTCTGGGTGAACAGCTGTATTTTCTAATGGATTTTTTCCATCAGGAATTCTAATAAATCCGGCACATTGTTCATAAGCAACTTTTCCAAGCTTTGGAACTTTTAATAATTCTTTTCTTTCTTTTAATTTACCATTTTCATCTCTATATTTTACAATATTTTTTGCAATTGTATTATTAATACCAGAAACATATGAAAGTAGAGAAGGAGTTGCAGTATTTACATCAACACCAACTTTGTTTACACTATCTTCTACAACACCTGTTAAGCTTTCTGATAATTTCTTTTGATTTACATCATGTTGATATTGACCAACACCAATTGCTTTTGGGTCAATTTTTACTAATTCAGCAAGAGGATCTTGTAATCTACGAGCTATTGAAATAGCACCTCTTATTGATACATTTATATCAGGATATTCTTCTGTTGCAAGTTTTGAGGCAGAATATACAGATGCACCAGCTTCACTGACAATTACATAACAAATATCATGTTTTACTTCTTTAATCATATCTGAAACAAACATTTCAGATTCACGAGATGCAGTACCATTTCCAATTGCAATCATATCAACATGGTCTTTATTTATTAAATCTAATAAAGTTTTCTTTGCACCTTCAACATCATTTTGTGGTGCTGTAGGATATACTGTAGCTATATCTAAAACTTTTCCAGTTTCATCAATTACGGCTATTTTACAACCAGTTCTATAAGCAGGGTCAAATCCCATAACAGTTTTACCTTTTATAGGAGCACCTAATAATAATTGTTTAGCATTTTGACCAAATACTTTAATTGCTTTTTCTTCAGCTTTTTCAGTTAAATCTGAACGAATTTCTCTATCAATAGATGGTTCAATTAATCTTGTAAAAGCATCTTCAATTGTATTTGTAAGCATTTCTGTAAATTGAGTTTTTCCTTTTATTATATCTTTTTGAATATAATATAAAATTTTATCTGTAGGTTTTTCAATAGATACTTTTAGGAAATCTTCAGCTTCACCTCTATTAATAGCTAAAATTCTATGACTTGGAAGTTTATGTACTAATTCGGCAAATTCGTAATACATTTCATAATTAGATTTTTCATCAGGTTTTGCAGCTTTTGTTACAATAGTACCTTCACGATAACATATTTTTTTGATATATTTTCTATATTTTGCGTTATCAGAAATATTTTCAGCGATAATATCTAAAGCACCTTGAATTGCATCTTCAGCTGTTGCAACAACTTTATCTTTATTATTTTTATCTTCATCAGATAAATTATCAATATTTACAAATTCTTGAGCAATTTCATTAATATCTTTTTTTTCTTCTTGTGCAATAATAATATCTGCTAATGGTTCTAATCCTTTAGCTTTTGCAACAGTAGCTCTTGTCTTTTTCTTTTGTTTAAATGGTCTGTATAAATCTTCAACTTCTGCAAGTGTTTCAGCTGATGCAATTGCAATAGTTAACTCATCAGTCAATTTTCCTTGTTCATCAATTGATTTTATAATTTCACCTTTTCTTGTTTCTAAGTTTCTAAGATATGTAAGTCTTTCTCCTAAATCTCTTAAAATTTCATCACTCAACCCACCTGTAGCTTCTTTTCTGTAACGTGCGATAAATGGAATTGTATTTCCTTCATCAATTAATTTTACAGCATTTTCTACTTGTGTATTTTTTACATTTAATTCTTCTGCTATTTTATTTATAATTTTATCCATAGTCTTGTCCTTTCTAAATTTACCTTTACAAATTATATCCTCAAAGTTTGCAAAAATCAAGAGATATAGAAAATTCAATTTGAAAAAATATCTAAAATTTTTGTATAAATTTAATATTCATTTAATGAATAAAAAGTAATATATATAAGGTTATTTATATGAGAATATTAATAGTTGAAGATGAATTTAAAATTGCTGATGTAATAGCAAGTAGATTAAGAAATGAGCAATATATTGTTGATGTTTATGGAGATGCAGAAGAAGGGCTAGATAATGCATTAACAAATATTTATGATTTAATAATCTTAGATGTAATGCTTCCTGGAATTGAAGGATTTAAAATTTTGCAGGAAATTAGAAAACAAAAAATAGAATCAAAAGTAATCATGCTTACAGCAAAATCAATGTTATAAGACAAATTAACAGGATTTGATGCAGGTTCAAATGTGCAAATAAAGGTAGTTAGAGGCTTAGGTTATAAATTAGAATGTTAAAAGGAAAATAAAAGTGGAAAAATTAAATAAAAAATTGGTTAAAAAGTTTCAAAAAAAACAAGGAATGATTTAATATTCCTTGTTTTTTTGTTTTTATAACCATTCTCCAACTTTCTTAATATAAATCTTTTTAACAATTTGAACAAGAACAACATACAAAGCAGTCAATCCAATAACAATTAAGTAATACAAAGGTGGTAATATTTCAAAATGGAATGATGAAATATTATGGAATAATATTGGAGTAATTATAGTACCAATTATTGTAACCATAGTAAGAGCAGTTAAGATAGGATTTGCTCTTGATTGTACAAAAGGAATTTTTGATGTACGCACAAAATGTATTATTAAAGTTTCACTAATTAGACATTCAACAAACCAAGCTGTTTGAAAATATGATTCACTAGCAATATTGTTATATCCTAAAATAAACCAGAATGCCAAGAATGCTAAAACATCAATAATTGAACTAATAGGTCCCATAACATTCATAAAAGTTCCTAATCCTTTTGTATTCCATTTTCTAGGCTTTAATAAAAATTCTTTATCAACATTATCATAAGGAATAGCTATTTGAGAAAAATCATATAAAAAATCCTGTAAAAGCATTTGAATAGGTAGTAATGGTAAAAATGGTAAGAATATACTTGCAATAAAAATACTAAAAACATCACCAAAATCCGAACTTAAAGCCATTTTCATATATTTTATAATATTCCCATATACTTTTCTTCCTTCAACAACACCATTAAAAACAACTTTTAAATTTTTCTCCAATAAAATTATATCACTAGCTTCTTTTGCAATATCTGTCGCAGTATTTACACAAATACCAACATCAGCATTATGAAGTGATGGAGCATCATTTACACCATCTCCCATATATCCAACAACATGACCATTCTTCTTTAATATAGTAATAATTCTTTCTTTTTGTAAAGGATTCATTCTTGCAAATATATCAACATCTTCAACTTGTTTTGAAAGTTCATCATCAGACATTTTATCAATATCAGAACCAGTTAAAATTTTATCATTTGGAATTCCAACTAATCTTGAAACATTTTCGGTAGCATATTGATTATCACCAGTTAATATTTTTGTTGTAACACCATATTCTTTTAAATTTTTAATTGTAGTTTTTACATCTTTTTTTGGTGGATCAAGAAATGCAACAAACCCGATAAATACCATTTCAGATTCATCAGAAGAATTAAATATATCTTTACCAGAATATTCTCTTTTTGAAGCTAATGCAATAACTTGCATTCCCTGTAAAGCTAAATCTTTTGCATTACTATTTATATTTGCAATCATATTTTGAGTTAAGTCTTTGTGTTCACCATTTATTTTTACAGTAGTACATCTTTTTAATATTTCTTCCAAAGCACCTTTTGTAATAATTCTATAATGATCATCATGTTTTACAACAACACTCATTATTTTTCTTGTATAATCAAATGGAATTTCATCAACTTTTTCATAATCAACAATTTTTTCTTTAATATTATGCTCATTTCCATATGTAATAACAGCTTTATCAACTAAGTTTTTCATTCCAGTTCCATAATAACTATTTAAATAGGCATATTCAAGAATTGATAAATCTTCTTTACCTTCAACATTAATATATTTTTGTAAGACAATCTTGTCTAATGTTAAAGTTCCTGTTTTATCTGTACACAATACATCAATTGCACCTAAATTTTGGATTGATTGAATGTTTTTTACAAGAGTTTTCTTTTTAGCCAATGTTTTAGTACCTTTAGTTAAATTAACATTAACAATCATAGGAAGCATTGTTGGAGTGATTCCAACAGCAACAGATAATGCAAATAGAATTGCCTCTAATACATCTTTACGAATAAGTGCATATATAATAAATACTGCAATAGAAACAACAAGCATATATTTAATAAGAAGTTTTGTTATATTATTCATACCTTTTTCAAAATTTGTAATTTCTTTTTTATTATCAATTTGTTTACCCATATTTCCTAAATATGTTGAAAATCCTGTGCTGATAACAATACCAGTAGCTTTACCACTTATAACACTTGTCCCCATCAAGCAAATATTAGATAGTGAAAAAATTTCATTTGATGGTATGTAAGAATCCTTTTTCTCAATAGGAGCACTCTCACCAGTAAAAACAGATTGATTTAAAAATAAATCCTTACTCTCTAAAATCATAACATCTGCAGGAATTATTGAGCCAGCATTTAAATGAACAATATCACCTAATACAATATCTTCTGTTTTTATATTTTTTTCTTTACCATTTCTTATAACAGTTGCAGTAGAAAAAAGTTTACTCTTTAAAGACTGATTAAACTTATAAGTAGAATAGTCTTGAAAAAATCTTATCAAAGCACTTGCAAAACCAATAGCTAAAATAATTATAGTTCCAAGAGTATCATCACCAACAAATTTATTTATAATTGCTAAAACTATAAGAATAAAAATAAATTTATCTTTAAATGAATTTATAAAAAAGTAAAACCATGAATGTTTTTCCTCTTTTACTACAATATTTTTTTCATCATTTTTATGTTTTTCTTCAATTATTTTTGAAGATAGACCTTTTTCAATATGAGAATTAAATTCATTAAGTATTTCATCTTTTGATTTTTGAGCTATATTTGTATATTTTTCAAGAATTTTTTTATCATTATTAACTAATTTTTGATTTTTAAATTTATTTTTTATAAAAAACAAACGAATCATTTATATCACTCCTTTGAACAAATTTATTATAACACAATGATTAAAAATGAAAATAATTTTATAAAAAAATTTTTATATTTAATATTTATTTAATCTTTTAAAACTAAAATACATTTAGAAAGTAAGAAATAAGACTTTCAAATAATATTAGGAGGATAAAAATATGAGTAGAAAAGTAAAAAATATAATTATAATAACAATTATAATTATAATTATAGTATGTATTGCAAGAGGATTTACAATAAAGCTTGCTAAAGAAAGTGGAGAATATTCATCAACAACATCAAATGGAAACGCAACATCAAAAATAAAATTAACAGGAGATTCTTACATTACATCATTAGAAGATGATGACACAACATATAGTAATATTGATTTTAATGGATATAAATTATATGTAAATGGAGTTGCTATAAACTAATGAATATGCTATAATTGAAACAAAAAAAGTAAGAAAAGGATATAAACAATGAAAACAATATTAGCCTCAGGTTCTCCAAGAAGAAAAGAACTATTAAGTTTAATAACACCAAAATTCGAAATCATAGTAAGTGGTGTAGATGAAAGTTTAAAAGAAGGACTAACTCCAGAACAACAAACTGAAAGACTAGCATATATAAAAGCAAAAGATGTTTTCGAAAAAACATCAGGAGACAGAATAGTAATTGGTTCAGACACAATTGTAACCAAAAAAGGTAAGATATATGGAAAACCAAAAAGTAGAGAAAATGCAATTCAAATGATAAAAGAACTTTTAGAAGGAGATAGAACACATAGTGTAATCACAGGACTAAGCATTTTAATTGAAAAAGATGGTGTATACAAAGAATACAAAACATTTGATGAAGTAAAAGTATTCTTAAAAGAAATGTCAGAACAAGAAATAGAAAAATGGGTTGATTCAGGAAAAGCAATGGATAAAGCAGGAGCATATGGTATTCAAAATGAATTTTGTGTATTTGTTGACAAAATTGATGGAAATTATACTAGTATTGTTGGACTTCCAACTCAAAAAGTCTATGATGTCTTGAAAAATTATATTGATTAAAATAAAAAATGAGACGAATATAAATGAATAGTTCATTTATACCGTCTTATTTTAATATATAATAAAGTCTTTGGAACATGTTATCAAAGCTATACTTGTTAGTTTTTGGCTATTTATTACTTATATTTAAAAATTAAAATTTGGTAACAAATAGCAACTATGAAGATTTGTTTTTAAAGATATTTAAAGACTTCTTCAGGATATAATATTTTTGATTTATTTTTAAAATCATCAATATCAATCCATTTGGCAGAAAATTCTCCACCTCTATCTATAATATTATATTCATCTTTGTAATCATTATCTGCAATATCAATTGAATAAAATAAAATTAATTCATGAGCATTTTTACCATTAAAAGTAAAGATATTTTCAGAAATACCAAGAAAATCTTTTACAACAATATCTGTATTAATTTCTTCTTTAAATTCTCTCTTTAAAGCATCAGAACTTTTTTCAAGAAACTCAATACCACCACCTAAACATCTATAAAAAGTTTGATTTTTTACTTTATCAAATTTTTCTTCTACAAGTAGTTTATTATTTTTTATTGCTAAACCTAATGCAATAGGTCTGATTTCAGTATATTTATCCATATGTAACCTCCTTTTTTTATTAATTATGATATTAAATTATTTGAAAATATTTTATAAGCTAATAGAAATAAAGTCAAGTGAAATATGGATTAATTTATAAAAATGTGATATATTATTTTGGAAAGGAAGTAGAGAATATGAAAGCAGTTGTTATATCAGATATACATGGTTCTGGATATTATGCAGAAAAAATAAAAAAGATTAATGAAAGAGAAAATCCTGACAAAATAATATTATTAGGTGATTTATATTATCATGGACCTAGAAATGAGTTGAGTCAAGAATATAAGCCAATGAAAGTGGCAGAAATTTTGAATTCTTTAAAAGATAAATTGTTGGTTGTTAGAGGGAATTGTGATGCAGAAGTTGATGAAATGATTTCAGATTTTAAGTTTAATGACCATATTTTGATGGAGATTAATGGAAAGAAGTTTTATTTTACTCATGGTCATAAGTATAATATTGAGAATATTCCTTATGATGATTTTGATGTTATGATTTATGGACATATTCATCAAGGTTTTATTCAAGAGAAAGAGGGTTTGGTTTTTGCAAATCCTGGTTCAATTTCTCTTCCAAAATGTAATTCTGCTCATAGCTATATTGTGCTTGTTGATAATAAGATTGTATTGAAAGATGTTGATGGTGAAGTATTAAAGGAGTATGAGATTAGGAGTTAAAACTGAAATTAGATAAAACAAGAAAAAAATATCCAGTTGCTAAAGCTAAATCTGTAAGTACAAAATATAATAAATTATAGTAATAATTAATGGGGGAATTATTATGGATGAAAAAGAATTAATATATGAAGGAATTGAAACAGCATTCATAAATTATAATAATCAATCAAATACAGCTTTTAAACCACAATTTATTTCTAATGATTATAAAGAAGGACGAAAAGTAATATCTAGTATAGAAGATGAGCTATTAAAATGTGATAAATTTGATATTAGTGTTGCATTTATAACTGATGGAGGAATAGCACCTTTATTGCAAACATTAAAGACACTAGAAGAAAGAGGAATAAAAGGGCGAATATTAACAACAGATTATTTAGAGTTTAGTGATCCTAAAGCTTTAAGAAAATTAGCCGAATTAAATAACATTGAATTAAAAATGTATATGACTGAAGAATCAGGAGAAGGATTTCATACTAAAGGATATATATTTAAAGATAAAGATATATATAGAATTATTACAGGAAGTTCCAATATGACGCAAAAAGCATTATCAATAAATAGAGAGTGGAATACTAAAATTGTATCTACAGAGTATGGTGAATATGTAAAAGAAATATTAAGTGAATTTGAAAGTTTATGGAATTCAAAATATAGTTTAAATTTTGAAGATTTTATTGAAACATATGAAATAAATTATAAAATAATAAAGAATCAAAGAAAGATAGCAAGTTTAAAAAAAATAGCTTCTTTAGAAGAATACAAGTTACAACCAAATGCAATGCAAATAGGATTTATAAAGAATTTAAATAAATTAATTGAAGCAGGAGAAAAAAGAGCATTATTAATATCTGCGACTGGAACTGGAAAAACATATGCATCAGCTTTTGCATTAAGAGAAAATAATCCAAGAAAAGCACTATTTCTAGTTCATAGAGAACAAATTGCCAAACAAGCAATAGAAAGTTACAAAAAGATCTTTGGTAATACGAAAACATTTGGATTATTATCTGGAAATTCTAAGGATTTTGAAACAGATTATTTATTTTCAACTATGCAGATGATGAGTAAGGAAGAAAATTTTACGAAATTTAAAGAAGATGAATTCGATATCATCGTTATAGATGAAGCTCATAGGATAGGTGCAAATAGTTATCAAAAAATTATACAATATTTTAAACCTAAACTTTTGCTTGGAATGACAGCTTCACCTGAAAGAACAGATGGATATGATGTATATAAAGAATTTAATCATAATATAGCTTATGAAATAAGATTAGAGCAGGCTTTAGAAGAAAATTTCTTATGTCCATTTCATTACTTTGGAATTACAGATATAGTATTTGAAAATGAGGTAATAGATGATAACACGAATTTAAGAGATTTTTCTAAACTCACATGTGATGAAAGAGTAAATTATATTATAAAACAAATTGAATTTTTTGGACATTCTGGAACAACAATAAATGGATTAGTATTTTGTAGTTCAAAAAAAGAAGCACAAGTATTAAGTGAAAAATTTAATGAAAAAGGATATTTTACAATCGCACTAACGGGCGAAGACTCACAGGAAAAAAGAGAAGAGGCAATTAATAGATTGACATCAAAAAATATTGATGAAAAAATTGATTATATTTTTACAGTAGACATTTTTAATGAAGGTGTTGACATTCCTGAAATAAATCAAGTTATAATGTTAAGACCAACAGAATCTCCAATAGTATTTATTCAACAATTAGGTAGGGGATTAAGAAAAGCAACAGACAAAGAATATGTTGTAATATTAGATTTTATAGGAAATTATAAAAATAATTTTATGATTCCAATTGCTCTATCAGGAGACAGAAGTTATAACAAAGATAACATACGTAGATTTGTTTTAGAGGGAGAAAGAATAATACCAGGTTCATCAACAATTCATTTTGATGAGATAGCAAAGAAAAGAATTTTTGAAGCAATAGATACAGCCGATTTCACAGATATAAAATTAATAAAAGAAAACTATACTAATTTAAAAAATAAGCTAGGATGTATACCATCTTTATTAGATTTTGACAAATATGGAGAAATGGATGTATTAAGAATATTTGATAACAAAAGTTTAGGTTCGTACTATAAATTTTTAGTTAAATATGAGAAAGAGTATAAGATACGATTATCAGACAATGAAGAAAAAATAATTGAGTTTATATCTAAAAAACTAGCAAATGGAAAAAGAGTTCATGAACTTGAACTTCTAAAAATTACATTAAATGAAAATGATAAACTATTTAATAAATTAAAAAAAATTTTAAAAGAAAAATACAATTTAGGACTTAATGATTATGAAAGAAAAAGTATTATAAATGTACTAACGAATAATTTTGCATCAGGATCCAGTAAAAATACATACAAAGAATGTGTTTTTATAGAAGAAAAAGAAAATGATTATTCTATTTCAAATGATTTTAAAAGAATGTTACAAAATAATGATTTTAGAAATATACTTAGTGAACTAATAGAATTTGGAATTAGTAGATATAATAAGTATTACAGTGAAAAATATCAAGATACACAATTTGTAATATATCAAAAATATACATATGAAGATGTATGCAGATTATTAAATTGGAAAAATAATGAAGTACCATTAAACATTGGAGGATACAAATATGATAAAGATACAAAAACATTTCCAGTATTTATCAATTATGATAAAAATGAAGAGATAAATGATACTATAAAATATGAAGATCATTTTGAAAATAGTAATAGATTAATTGCTATTTCAAAAAGTGGAAGAACTATTCTATCGGAAGATGTACAGAATTTTATTAATGCAAAAGAAAGAGGAATAAAAGTAGAACTTTTTGTAAGAAAAAATAAAGATGATAAAATTTCAAAAGAGTTTTATTATTTAGGAAGAATGAATGCTACAGGTAATGTTAAGGAATTCGTTATGCCAAATACAAATAAAACAGCAGTTGAAATAGAATGGATTTTGGAAACACCTGTAAGAGAAGATATATATGAATATATAATAAATTGCTAATGGAGGTAAAAATGAAGAATATAAAGGTAGTTGCAGCTATTATAATTGACAATAATAAAATATTTGCTACACAAAGAGGTTATGGAGATTTTAAAGATGGTTGGGAATTTCCAGGCGGAAAAATTGAAAAAGGTGAAACACCAGAAGAAGCTTTAATTCGAGAAATAAAAGAAGAATTAGATACTACAATTAATGTTAATAAAAAAATTGATACAGTTGAATATGATTATCCTAATTTTCATCTTTCAATGGACTGTTTTATATGTAACATATTAGAAGGTGATTTAGTATTAAAAGAACATGAGGCTTCTAAATGGCTTTCAAAGGATGAATTATATAGTGTTGATTGGTTACCAGCTGACAAAGAAATAATAGAGAAAATAGAAGATTATATGATGTGAAGATAAAGAGATTGATATAAGACTTTGCATAATGCAAAACAATTACATCAATTTACGAACATACTCTACTAATATGACAGAGGAGTAAAAGATAAGAGAGGAAGAGTAATGACTTGTTTTATTAAATAAGGATATTGCAATTTGATAATAAAAATTAACAAGTAAAGATATTATATTAGATAAAAGTATTTGAAAAAGTATTACTAAATAACGGAGAGTGAAATAATATTTAATAATTATAAAAAACGAAGATAAAGCTGAGAATGTTAGTAGTTATGAAAATAATAAGAATCCCTAAAACAAACATTCAATAATATAAAATAGTAAGGACAATTTTAACACAAAGATATGATAAAAATTGTCCTTTATTAAATATAGAAATTATTTCTCGAAACATATCAACTTTATACCATTGCCAAAAAACATTCCTATAGTACTTTTAAAACCAGTAATACATACATATATCCATAATGTTATCATCTAGCTTTTTTTATATTCAATATTATTACCAGAAACATTATTTAAGATATCTTTTGATATTTCTTCAAAATAAATAAAATGCTCTTTATCTTCTTTGCAAGTGAGTGCGCCAAGATTTTCTTCTCTGAAATCTAACCATTCTTTTAGAATATCATCGCCAGTTTTTTTATAATTTCCCATAAGCTATTTCATTAAAAATTGCTGTTATCAATCACTTAATATTCGTTAAATGTCAAGTATTATTGTGAAAAGTATAGTATAATATTGAGTGTGAAAGGAATGTGAGTATATGAATCATGATGATAAAAAGAAGTATTTTGAATTATTTGCATTAAAGATATTAAAAGAATATCAAAATGTAGAAATTGAAAAATTAATTCACGATGAAAAACCAGATTGGCAGGATATAAATAATAGTATAGGAATTGAAATTACAAGAAATAGTATAGGAACACAATTCTGGAGTGAATTAGAAAAAGTTAAGAAACCAATTCTAGACAAGGATATAGAAAAATTCAATAAAAGATTTAGAAAAAATGGAGGAAGAGTTATCCCAATTGAACAAGCAAGGATAATATTTAATGATAAATATAAGAAGGATAGTTTTAGATTTAATGAAAAGTATTTTTATATAATCCCTGTTTATAATGATGATTTTTCAGAGATAAATAGAAGTTTAAAGGAAAAACTAAAAAAGCTAAATGAAATTTATAAAGAAATGAATGATAATAGGTTATTTATATTTTCTCCGATATATGCAAATAAGGAAATGATTGAGAACGAATTACAGAATATTATTAATACACAAAATGATAAAAAAAGAAAATTCAATATAGTTTATGTTTGCTTATTGCATGAATTATTAGTATTTAATCTTAATGAAAATGATTGGAAATGTATTCAAATGGATAAAGATGTTTTTAATAAATTATCAGAGGAAACTAATAAAGAAGTTAAATCTTAAAAGTAATATTTTTGTCGACAATTCTTCAACGCTCAGTCTATGAATTGTTGACAAACTGTATATAAGATGTATCCACTTGATTGTCATTTGGTATACCATTGGTCGACAAGAAATCTAAGAGAAAAAATCAAACTTTAAAATAACCTAACAATCTATTTGTTGCAATCAAAAAAGTCGCGAAAGTTTCAAAAATGGAAAATAAGAGGTAATATTGAAAATAAAACATACTAAAATATAACAAGTTTATGTTTAAAGTAATAACACTTTAAATCATTTTAAAACAAAATAAAACATCACACTAAAAGAGTCAATATTTATTCATAACCCGAAGGTCGTAAGTTCGAGTCTTGCTTCCGCAACCAAATTTCAATCACTAGAACTATAACGGTTTTAGTGATTTTTTGTTGTTTTTAATTTGTTTACAATAATGCTATTTTCAAACACTATTATGTAAAATTGGGTAAAATAAGTACCTCAAACTACTTAAATTCTAACAAAAAATCATTAAAATTTTATATCTTTTTTATAAAATAAAAGGCAATGGGAAATCTAAATTTTCATATTTAGTTGCCTTCTATTTTGGTATCGTGAAAATTGTAACGGCTTTATTTCCGTTTGTGAAAATTAGAAAAAAGCTAAAATTAAGACCTTGTTGGTAATAGCAAGTTTTCTAATGCATATCCAGCTTTTCTATTATGAGAAAGTAGTGGATGTACATAAAAGTCTAATGTTGTACTTATTTGTGCATGACCAAGTCTCGCAGAAACAACTGCAATGTCAACATTTTGTGCTACTAGTAAACTTGCATTTGTATGTCTTAATCCGTGAAAATTAATTACAGGTAATCCAATTGTACTTACATATCTAACAAACCATTTACTAATTGAAGAAGGATGCATAGGTTTGCCATCTGCTTGTACAAATAACCTATCAGAATTAGTCCATAATTTGCCGTAAATCGATTTTTGCTCTTCATACCATAACTTATATTCCTCAAGTAAAGAAATGATAAATTCTGGTATTGCAATCTCTCTGATGGAACTTTCTGTTTTTGGTGTTTTTGTAAAAACTCCCATATCAGATAGATACTGACTAGAGCGATTAATACTGATAATTCCGTTTTTAAAATCAACATCTTGCCATTCTAGTCCCATTAACTCGCCCAAACGAACACCAGTAAAGATTGTTAGGATAATAGCAACTTTATACTTAGCATCTTCAACAGAAAGTAGTTCTAGATTTTCTAATAGTATTTTAGTTTGCTCATCATCATAAGATCTTCTTTTAGGTTTTTTAGCTTTTGGTGCTTGAACACGTTCTGCAGGATTTGCCACTATCAATTGCCAATAAACTGCTTTATGAAGCATTGCTCTTAATAATCTGTGATGTTCTAAAATTGTTTTGCCAGATAAGGGCTTTTTAGTCTTTGAACCATTGTTGCCTTTTTTCCTAACTAACTGAGTATCTTTTTCAAGTAAGTCATAAAACTTCATAATATCAGTTGGTCTAATTTTGTTAATGTAAAAATGCCCAAAGTATGGTAAAATTCTTGTTTCTAACATTCTACAATAACGCTTGTATGTAGTAGGAGCAAGTTCTTTTGAACCATAATCTCTTTTCCATATTTCTGTAAATTCAGAAAATCTAAGAGATTTACCATCAACAACTAAACCATTTTGTACTTCAGTAACAAACTTTGCGAGTTCAACTTCTGCATCTTTTTTTGTTCCGTGGACTGTTTTTTCTGTGTATCATAGGCTTTCCATTTAAGTCAAATCCTTCAGCCACTGTTAGCCTGTAACTATTTTTTCCTCTTTTTTCTATACTCCCAGCCATTACTTAATTCACCTCCTTTCAAGTATTCCTATGGGTGGGAGGAGTATTAATTATATTGTTAACGATAATATTACATAATAATAGTTAACAAAATGCAATAGCTTTCAAAAAGAAACTTAAAATTTTATGGAACTAAAAATATTAATGAAAACTGGTTTTTAATGACAAAATATGATACAATGTGACTTATCAAGGAGGTAAAGAATGAAATTTGGACTATTAGGATATTATCCAGAATATAATCATAATGATATGGAAACAATAATTTTTTCTAGCGATAAAACTATATTAGAATATGATGCATTACTAGTAGATTTAAAAAATATATTTGAAGAGTATGCATCTCATACTGAATTTAATGGGCTTCCACGAATAACTGATCATGATTCTACACGATTAAAGAAAGATTTGGAAAGAAGAAAAAGTGAAATAAAAGAATTTTTGAAGAGTGGCAAAAATATAGTTGTTATTGATGGCAATGATGAATGTGTTTATTGTTATTCGGGAAATAAAACTGTCTCTGGTACGGGAAGAAATGCTCAAACGACCTATCTAGTTGAAGATGTTCATTCTAGTTCATTGTTGCCTGTGACAATATCTTCATTAAATTTAACAGGGAGGTCAGTTTTTTTTACTAATAAAAAGATTATTGATATTTTTAATAAGTATATTGATTATATAGAATATAGAACAACTTATGAAAATGTAGAAGATAAAAATATTTTAATGACAATAAAAGGGACAAAAAAAGTAATTTCTTATTATGAAAAAATAGGTAATGGCTTATTGATATTTGCTCCAGATTTAGCCTTTGATAAAACAGATCACAAGAAAGAATGTGCTTTAGAAAAAAAGTATTATAATGATTTAACTAATTTAAATACAGTTATTTCACAAAATGAAATCGATTTACCATTATATTCAAAAAAATATTTATTACATAATGAAGAATTAATGATTAGTGATATAGAAAAAAGTAAAGATAAATTAAATAAACTTATGATTGATATTGAAAAAAAAGAAGCAAAATTACATGAGTTGCAAAATCAAAAAGTTATGTTCACAGGGACAGGAACGCCACTAGAAATAAATTCTGTTGAAAATTTTAAGAAAATGGGATTTTCAATAATTAAATATGATCCAAATTCAGTAGATGAAGATATAGTGATTAAATATAAAGAAAAAGTAGCAGTTGTAGAAGTAAAAGGTGTATCTGGAAGTGCCACAGAAAAACATACATCACAAATTGTAAAATGGAAATCTGAATATCATATAGAAAATGATATATTACCTAAAGGAATACTATTGGTAAATGCTTTCAATGAGAAAGAGCTAGAAAAAAGACAAGAATATTTTCCTAATCAAATGTTAAAATATGCAACACATCAAGAAATTTGTCTTTTAACTACAATCCAATTATACAATATTAAAGAATATTTAAAGAATAATCCAAATGAGAAAGAAAAAATAGTTAATGAAATATTTGGAACAAATGGAATATATAAAGGATTTGAAGATTGGAAATTAAATATAAAAACAGGAAAAATTTAGATGATTAAAGGATTGTACAATTGAGAAGTTACACATTTATTTGTGTAACTTTTCAATTGTTTTCTAGCCATTCATCAAAATCTTCATAAGTTTTCTTTTCATTTCTAATATCTTCCATAAATTTTTTAGCCTCTTTTTTCCAACTCTCATAATCCTTTTTATAAACACCTATATCAGGATTACGTTTAACTAACATAGCTTTTTTAGAATACATTTTACGATATTTACCATAGACCTTGTCATTCTCTTGTTTTATTCTTTGGGCAATTTGATTGCCTATATCTTTACAAGTCTGAGTACCTTTAAATAAATTATCACAATAATTAACTCTAGGATTAGCTGTTATAAAGTATTTACCACAATTCTTGCATTTTTTTATTATAAAAGTATTTTCTTCCACAAATTGAAATAGTGTAATATAAAGTATAGTATAAACACTAGAACTTGTTGCACCAATATCAGAATATACATCAGCAAAATGTAGACCTGTTGTAAAAAATTCTAATAGTTTTTCTTCGCTGGTTTCAAGATATTCAGGAACAATCTTATAATTAAAAGCAGTATCTATTTGAAAATTAGTAACATATGGCTTTAATGTTTTAAAATGTGATGTGTAATAAATGTAAAATCTCATTTTATTAGTCATTGTCCTTGAATTTTCAAGAGGATGTTTGGTGAATATGTAGTCAACAAACTCAGAGTAAATCTTTTGAACTTTTATAGCCTCTTTTTTTATTAATTTAAAATATTTTTTTCCTAAATTTTCAATTTCACTATAACTATAAGATTTATCAACCTTTAAATTCTCTATATCATTTTTTTCAAAAAATTTTATATAAGAGGTAAAAAATTTAGTAAACCAAACAAAATATTCATCAAAATTAGAGAAATTTGTATTTAAAAAATTAACTAAATTTGTTCCTCTGTCATCAATAGATAAATGGTCTTTTATAAAGAAATGACAATTTGAGAGTTCACCTAGTTCATAGTAATGTAGCTTTTTGGGTATATCTAAATGATCTATTTTTCTTCGTATTTCATTTGTAAAAGGTTTAGTTTTTACATGTTCAGTAAATAATTCTTCATACTCTTTATATTCATCTTCAGTTAAGCAATCTTTTATAATATCTAAAATTGAAACACCTTCAGGTAATTTACGATATGGATCACCGTACAATAAAGTTATATGATTAAGTTTTTCTCTAGTATTAATAGAAATATGTAGTTCACTATTAATCTTATTCATAATTCCTCCGTTAACAGTTTATAAAATTGTTAAAAGTTAACTTGCTATCAAAATAACATATAAAGTATTTACAAAGTTAACTATACACAATATAATACACTTGCTAACAAAAGTCAATACATAATAACAAGAAAACTGGAGGTGATACTATGGAATTACAAAAAGTTCAAAGAACCACACTAACAATGAAAGAGGCGGCAGAGTATTTGGGCATTTCTTATTGGTTGGTCAATCAATTAGGAAGAAGAAAACAAATACCATGCTCAAAAGTTGGTGGCAAATATTTATTTAGAGTGCAAGTACTAGATGAATATTTAGAAAAAATGGAACAACAATCTATAAGCTAGATTGCAAGGAAAGAGGGGAAAGGAGGACATGTATAATTTCCAATGGCTGAAACTGGAAATTAAAATATTTTCAAACAGAAAAGTTCAAATATTACTAAAGGAAACTGATGGCGACACATATTTTAGAGTATGGATTCAGTTAATAACTATTGCTATGGAATGTAGTAGTGGAGGAAAGCTAGTAATAGGAAAAAATACACCAATGACAATAGAAAATTTTTCAAAGATTATGGGAAAGTCTAAGAAAAAAATGGAGAAAATTATTAAAAAATTTCAAGAATTAAATATGCTAATTATAGAAGAAGGAGCATACAAAATTAAAAATTGGAGTAAGTACCAAAGTGTTGAAACAAACGAAAAATATCAAGAACAAAATAGAATAAGACAACAAAGACATCGTGAAAAATTGAAAAGTGAAAAAGAAAAAAGTAACGTTACAATAACTGAAAATAACGCAATAGAAGATAATACAGTAGAAGAAAATTTAGAAAAGAACAGAAAGGAGAATGAGAATAACAATGGATTTAGAGAATATAAAATATGAAAATTACCAAAAGAATTTCCACAATAAATGCAAATTTTGTGGAAAAGATTTAAAGCCAATAGGATTAGACTATTTATATACTAATGTATCTTCAGAATTAATTGAATATGAAAGATGCACTTGTAAAGAATCTCAAAACTATTGGAAAGATGTAGACTTTAGAATTCAAGAGCAAAAAAAGAAAGAACATTATAAAGAAATGATTAGTCAATTTTATTCTCAAAACTATATTAGTAAAAGACTAAAAGATTATAATTTTAAAAATTTTAAGGTAATAGATATTAATAAAAAAGAAGTAGAAATTGCAAAAGATTATACTAAAAAATGTATTAATAATGAACAAGAAAATGGACTTATTATTACTGGAAATTCTGGAGTAGGAAAGACACATTTAGTAGCATCAATTTTAAATGAATTAATAGAAAAAGATAAACTGGTTTTAATAGGAAGATTAACATCATTATTAGATATGATAAAGGAGACTTTTAAAGATAATTCAAAGTCAGAAAATGAGTTAATAGAACTATTTTCTAATGTAGATATGGTTGTAATAGATGATTTAGGGACAGAAAAGATAAGTAGTTGGGCATTGGACAAGCTATATACAATTATAGAAAATAGAAATGAAAATAAGTTACCAATTATAATAACAACTAAGTTTGATAAAGAAGGGTTACTACATAGATTTGAGCAAAGCGATGACAAAGAATTATCGGATGCAATTATACAAAAATTATATCAAATGTGTTATGGAATTGAACTAAAAAGATATGATGAAAATCAAAAAGAAAAAGCTAGCACAAGTGACAAAACTAAATGCTAACTTAATCCAAAATCTAAATTTATTATAGTATATTTTGCTATAAAAGTAAAGCAAAAAAGTTCAAATTTTTAGTTTAGAAATTTGAACTTTTTTGAACATATTTTGATAAAAATTAATAAAAATTTTACCTAAAAAAATCCCTCGGAGAGCAAAAAGGGTATTAGGGCATTTTGCCCTAAACAGCAAAAACGGTGTCAAGACACCAGGCTGGCGAATATTAGGTACTAAAAAATACTACCTATATTCGGGCAAAATTAATTTTGCTAAATCTTAATGCTTCGTAAACTAGCATTAAGATATATGTACATAAGGAGAGTGATGAAATATGTATACAAATTCACAGCAGATTTTAGATAGCATTTTTCTATCGTATAAAAAAATCTTAAATCGATTACATGCATTAGGAATAACAACTAGGCATGGAAAAGAAATATCACATATGGATCTAAGAAAAGCAATAGATGTTATGATAAAAAAACATCCAACATGTAGATGGAGAAGTGAAAAAATTAGAAGCAGAAAATATTTTGTTTTAGTAGAGGGATATTACTGGCTGACTCAAGTATATTTTCAAAAAGAAAAATCTTTAATAGATGCTGATATAGATTTTTTCAAATTAAGAATTAAACAATATGAAGAGTTGTTAAAAATAGAACATAATGAAAATTGGTGGAATGAAAATATGGACATAAAACAGCTATGCAAATATTTTAATAGGCAAGATATTACTGTTAGAAAAGCAATAAAGAAAATGTGTGATAGTGGGGGAGGAGAATATAAATTTTTAGTTAATAATAAAGTTATAATTTCTAGTAAAGGTGTTGAGTGGATTTGCAAAAATGTATTTAAACATAAGTATTTGGAATTACTAGAAAAGTATAAGATGAAGTTAACTGAGTTATATATTGAGGCAGGTTATCTTTATGATAATTTCTTTGGGATAAATTAAAATAGAATAATAAGGATAAATATAGGTAAAGCTATTGAGGAAAATGTAATTTTATGATATAAAATAAAACAAAAGATAAAAATTAGGAGAATTGGTATGAGTAAAAAATATACATTAGAGGCAGATGTAGATGATTATGTGAAAAAGAAACTTGAAGAATTAGGGTTAAAGAAATTAATAGATTATAATGAAAAGTCTTCTATGTCTGAATATATGAAAACTGCATTAAAAGGTGCTGCAAAAACTGAAAGTAAAAAAAATTTTGGAGTACCAGACTTTCATATTGAAAAATATAATTTACCTATAGTTATAGAAAATAAATTAGGACTTAAACATCATATTTTAGAAACAAAACAAGGTATTAAGATGGATGAGAAATCGGTAAAAAATTATGCGGTTAATGGAGCAGTTTACTATGCAAAAAGTATGATAGCATCAAAAAAGTATGAAGAAGTTATTGCAATTGGAATATCTGGAGAAGATAATGATAATATTAAAATTTCAACATACTATGTTTTTTCACCTTCTATAGAGCCTAAATTTATGGAACATTATAATACACTTGACTTTGTACAAAGTAAGAATAGCATGGAGGCTTTTTATAGAGAAGCAACAGTTACAGAGGCTGAAAAACATTCTATATTAATAAAATCTAGAGAAGAATTACTAAAGCATTCTAAAAATCTTAATAAATTAATGAACAATCAAAATATTGGTGTAGATCAACGAGTAGTATATGTTTCTGGAATGCTATTATCAATGCAAAATATTCTTGATGAAGAGGGAAATGTCATAGATTTTGGATTAGTACCAGATGATTTAAGAGGAATACAAACTGAACAAAGTAGAGATGGTGTTGTAATAGTTAAACATATTGAAGAATATTTGGATAGAAAGAATATTCCTATTGATAAGAAAAGAATAATGCTAGATTCATTTAAAATGTCAATTTCATTAGATACAGCAAGAGATGTAAAAATAGAATTAGACCCAGTGGTTGCAAAGATAATGAAAGCTAATGCATCAATAAACAAGCAGATATTTACTTATTTATATGAAAATATTTATAAAGCCATTGATTTGTCAAGCGGTGCACTAGATATTATGGCAGAAATGTATTCAACATTTTTAAAATATGCTTTAAGCGATGGAGCGCAGTTAGGAAAAGTTCTTACTCCACCATATATAACAAGTTTAATGGCGAAAATATTAGATGTTAATAAAGATTCAAGAGTAATGGATTTAGCAACAGGTTCAGCAGCATTCTTAGTTGCTTCAATGGATTTAATGATAAATGATGCAAACACAAAATATGGTAAAAATACTCAAAGAGCTAATGAAGCAATTGATAAAATTAAGCATGAACAATTATTGGGTATTGAAGTTGATGCAAAAATGTATACTTTAGCTGCAACAAATATGATTTTGCGAGGAGATGGTAGTTCTCAAATAAAGAAAGCAGATACATTTACTACACCAAATTCTATATTTGACGAGTTTAAGGCAGATAAATTATTATTAAATCCGCCATTTTCGTATAGAGATAATGGGTTACCTTTTTTTGAATTTGGATTAGATCATATGAAAAGTGGTGGTATTGGTGCTGTGATTGTTCAAGACTCTATTGGAGCTGGAAAAGGAATATCCACAACATTAAAAATATTAGAAAAACATACAATGTTAGCTAGTATAAAAATGCCTACTGATTTATTTGAACCTAATGCTACTGTTCAAACAAGTATCTATGTATTTAAAGCAGGTACTCCACATAATTTTGATACAGATATTGTTAAATTTATAGATTTTAGAAATGATGGTTACAAACGTACTTTAAGAAGTATTAATGATGTTGATCATCCTATAGAGCGATATGAAGATTTATATTTAATATATAAGTTGGGATTTAATGCAATAAAGAATAAGGAGTTTCATGATAGTTTATGGAATTTAAAAAAGATATATTGTGAAGATACAATTTCAAATACAGGTAAAGATTGGAATTTTGAACAACATATAAAAATAGATAATAATCCTGAACAGGATAAGTTTACAAGAACAATAGATGAACAATTAGCTTGGAACATAAGAGAATGGATTTATAATAATGAAGAAACGGATTTTTCCTGTATAGAAAGTAAAGAGATGAAAGAATACTTAACCAATAGCGTTTTTGATATAGATACAGTACCAAGTTATAATAAAGACAAACTAACAGATATAAAGAATTCAGACAAGATTTACGATTACATTACTAGGACTAATGAAAATAGAGGAATTTGTGCAAGAACAGGATACATAGATGAAATTGGAATAAATAATCCAGGAACATTTAGCTTAGGACTTTTACAAATGGGATTTTATTATAGAGAAAATAGTTGGTATGCAGGACAATTTATGAGAAAAATAACTTGTAAATATGAAATTGATAAATATGCGGGAATTTATTTAGAAACTGTTTTAAATGGATTATCGAATTACCTGTTATCTGGATTAGTAAGAGATGTTGATAAAAAGTTTAAAACATCTAAAATTTTATTGCCAACTAAAAATGGAAAAATTGATTTTGAATGGATGTCTAAATACGTAAAAAGTAGAAGAGAGCGACTTTTAGAAAAATTATTAAAAGAATATGAATAAACTGTTTTAAAAAATGAAAATATAGAATTTTAAGATAGTAATAATAAAATATATACAAAAGAAAAGCAAAGTAAGTGAGTAATAATATATTACATAATTATTTTGCTTTTTTATTTATTACAAAATAAAAAAAGAAAGGATAAAGCAATTATGAAAGAAAGAATTCTAGATAGAACTAGATTTGAATACTATTGGAGTTACTACTTATCGATAGAGAGGATGTTAGAAGATACAAGAAGATTTGTAGCAACTTCAGATGAAAATAAAAATACATATTCGGATGAGTTCGCAAAAATAATATTACTATCATGTTCTGAGATTGATTCAATATTAAAAATAATTTGTAAATTAAAAGGTGTAGAAAAGAAAGATAGCTTATAGCCCTGATCTTTCTACTTATATTAATGAAAAATCATTAATTGCATATCCATTCAAAGAAATGAATAACAATAAAAAATATGGTGGACTGGAGTGGTGGGCTGCATATCAAGCATTAAAACATAATAGACTGGAGAGTGCAACAGAAGGAAATCTATATAATGCTGTTTCAGCTGTTGTGGCTCATTATATATTAATAAGAATATTAATAGAATTCTTATATGATTATGACGGAAAAGAATATGTCAGGGAGCATAATATATCTGAATATTTTATTTCATGTTTATGAAAAATTAGATAGGAGATAAAGATGGAAAAAGAATGTATATATATAAAAGAATTAAAACAAAAAAATAAGTATTATAAAAAAATAATATTAACAATAATAATCATAATAGCTATAATAGCATTACTAACAATACATTGGGACAGACTAAAGTATATATTTTATAATGATAATGGAAATTTTAGTAATGATATATTGTGGACAAGTATAGGAGCTATTGGAAGTATATTAGCTTTTGTTGGTGTAATATTAACGATTCTTTATACAGAAAAAGCAAGATTCAAGCAAAATGAATATGAATATTATAAGAGGCAAAAAGAAGAAGAGGAAATAGAGTTCAAGAAAGAATTAAAAAAACAAATACACATTTTGAATCCAATAAATGCAGTTGAAATTACTATGAAAAATTTAGATGATAGTAATTATATTGAAATTACAAATTTATTAAATGCATATATATGCAAAATAAAAGCTGTTCCTAGGAATATACATTGGTATTATAATGAAGCTAATATTAATAAAGCGATAAAATATAATGAATTTAATAGGTTATTAGTCGAGGAAGTAGAACATATTTCAAATATAATTAATAAATATACAACATATATTATCAATTGGTTTTCAAATAAATCGATATATAGAAGTTTAAGAAATTTAGAATTGTGTGGACAATTAAAAGCAGAAGAAAAGGAAGAATATAACAAAGTGAAATTAATATATGAAGATCCTAGAAAATCAAATGAGGCAATTAATATTATAGGAAATTATAAAATGGAATTAATAAAAATAAGTAATGAGAAAATGCCTATTATAGAAGCTAAAGCAAAAGAAATTATAGAAGAAAGAAATTTAATAATAAAGAAAGAATTAAATAGCTTAGAGTAAACAATATATTATGGTTATAATGTTTTTGTAATATCAATAAGCAAAAGTACAATTTTAACATTTTAAAGTGCAAAAATTGCACTTTAAAATAACAAACAATTATAACATTATTTAAAAGTATTAAAAAATGAGAAAATATCTCAAAAATATTGATATTTTTGAGATTTTAGCATATAATATATAAAGTAGGAGGATTTTAATATGTTAATAAGATTTGGTTTTAAAAATTTCAAATCATTTAAAGATGAAAATTGTTTAGATATGGAAGCAACATCATTAAAAGAACACGAGTATAATATTGCTAAAATAAATAATAGTGAATATTTAAAAGTATCTGCAATTTATGGTGCTAATGCTAGTGGAAAAACTAATGTGCTACAAGCTTTTGATTATATGAAAAATAGAATATTAGTAAGCGATGATTCTAAAAAGAATTCTCCAATAGATGAAGAAAATATATATAGTTTTATGATAAATGAAGAACCAATTGCTTTAGAAGTAGAGATACTAGCAAAAAATAATAAAATATATAAATATGGTTTTGAATTACTAAAAGATAATATAATTTCAGAATGGCTATATGAAAAAAGAGTTAATAAATTTTATTCTATATTTGAAAGAGAAAATAATAATGTAACAATGAAAACAAATAAAATAGCTGGTTTATCAAATATAGATGAAAAGACATTATTTTTGAATATATATAGTAAAATAGATAAAAACAACGAAGATTTTGCAAATGTTTATTATTGGTTTATTAATAGCAATTATTTAGATTTAGGAAATCCTGATTTTGAGGGAATCATTGATAAAAGAGTTTCATTTAAAATATTAACTGATAAAAATTATAAAAAGGAATTATTAAAATTTATAAAAACATTTGACGCTGGAATAGAAGGTATAAATACTATACCAGATTCTGTAGAAGCAGTAAAAAACAATAATGGAATTGTGGACATTAAGGTTACTCATAAAGGAGAAAATGGAGAGGAAAAGGCATTGCCATTTTACTTGGAATCTAATGGAACTAGAAAAATGTTTTACTTATTTGATTTTTTTATGGATGCATTAAAAAATGGTATGGTATTATTTGTTGATGAATTAGATGCAAAATTACATCCATTATTAACAAGATATATTATTAATCTATTTCATAATAGTGGCACAAACAAAGGAAATGGTCAGTTAATATATTCAACACATGACACTGTAAATTTAAATAAAGATACTTTTAGAAGAGATGAAATTTGGTTTGCAGAAAAAGATAAAGATGGAATTTCTAAAATATATTCTTTGGCTGATTACAAGATTAACGATGTAAAGGTTAGAAATGATGCAACTTACAATAAAGATTATTTATCTGGAAGATATGGTGCTATTCCAGTATTAGAGGATTTTAATATTGTATGAGAGATAAAGAATATTCTAGAAAAGGTAAATAAAAATGAACAAGCATCAGATAGAAATCCAATGACCAAAGTTTATAAAATAGTTGATGGGTTAAAAGAATATTTAGAATAAAGTTTACAAGAGAAAAGCAAAGTATGAGAGTAATTAATAGTTACAAAATTATTTTGTTTTTGATAATAAAATACAAATTTCGACAAAATATGCAAACAAATTATGATATTATAAAAAGGGTGATATTTATGAAAAAATTTAAAGAAATAATGAATGTGATATATTCTTTAGCTATTGTAGCAATTTTATTTTTTTTAATATATTTATTAATAAAGAATATAGGAATTCTGTTAATAAAGGGAGTAGAAAAAATAAGTACTATTACATCCAGTATGGATAGTGTAGTTATTGTAGCAATTATTACAGGTGGAATATCTATAGTGACAGTAGTTATTAGTTCAATTGTATCTAAATTTATAGAATATAGGCAAATAACCAAAAGATATTTGTACGAAAAAAGAGAAGAGCCATATAAAGACTTTATATCAATGGTATATAAGTTGCAAAAAAGCACTAAAAATCCTCAAGAAGAATATACTCAAGAGCAAATGATAAATGATATATCTGCTTTTTCAGAGTCACTTACATTATGGGGATCGAGTAGAGTAATCAAAAAATGGATTAAATTTAGAGAATTTTCACAAGACAAGACAAAAGCTACCCAAAATTTATTTTTATTAGAAGAAATAGTATTTGAAATTAGAAAAGATATGGGGCAGGGAAAGAAAGGATTGAAACAAGGAGATTTATTATCTTTCTTTGTAAATGACATAAAAAAATATTTACCAAATTCAGCTAAACAATAAAAGTAAAAAATGTAGTATATCAGTTTGTTGATTAATAATATTATAGGAGAAAATAATATGAGTAGGATAAAGCCAGAGCAGGAAATAAAGTATATATGCAGTGTTATAGATAAAAATATAGATGCACACAAAATATTAAAAGATAGAGGATTACTATCTGAAAATATTTTAGCTCAATTACGTAATTTAACAGAAGATGTAGCTATATTGATTAATAATATTGAAAATTCATTAAGTTTAGACATACATTATAATAATGTTGATAGTTCAATAAAATATGTATCTAGTGTAAAAAAATATAAATATATAAGTATTTTTCATAAATTTTTACAATCTACTGCATCACATTATACTCCAAGTGAAAATGATGCAGAGAGATTGGTATTATATTATTTTAGATATATTTGTATGATAAAACAAACACTAGAGAATTTTGGAATAATTGTTTTAAAAAAATTAGAAGATTTTCCAATATATGAAGATAATTTAACTAAGGAACACTATAAAAAAATAGGAAATGTTATAGAAACAGTTGGAGAGGTTAAGAGTAAAGCATTAAGAAGCGGAAGATTCTATGTTGTTAAAAATAAACCGATATATGCAAATGGTAAGCTGTATTATGAAATCACATTGACTAAAGCTACCGATTATACAAATAAATTTGAAAGAATTTTAATGTACACAAAGTATTATATACCAGATAATTATTCTATTAAGATTTCTTATCAAGAAAAAAATATTGAATTGTTTTCAATAACTACTAAAATTAAAGTGATAGATAATTATTTTATATCAATACGTCCATGTGAACTAAAAAACATAGGTTTAATATTTGGAATAAATAATAAAATTGATGACAAGTATGCTGAATATGGTAATTTAATGAGAATTCTTACATATGAAGAAAGAAATTTATTGGAAATAGTACTAATGGATAATGATATGTTTATAAAATATATCGAGAAAATTAAAGGAAATGCTGATAACAACAATATTACTAATTTATTAATCAAGGTTAGATCACATTTATTGACGTCAAAAAAAGGATGTAACATTTTAAGATATTTACTAGTGAAATTAGATAATAAGGTTGTTAGAAGTCAATTGTGTGATTATCCTAATAATTATATTTCAAATTTATATTTAGTAAATCAGAGCATTCCTTTTGATTCTATGCCATATGCAATGTCTTTAGCAAATCATAATATTAGCTGGTTTCATTTACTAAATGCAATTGAAATAGAAGGAAGAAATTTTGAATTATTAGGAAAGTATATTAAGAATAATTGCGAATCAAAAAACATTTTATATACTTCATATGATGAAGTAGAAAAGTTTGGAAATGTAGATGAACTAATGAAAGAATATAATAATTCATTAGTTAAATATGGCATTGATAGACTACAAAGAGGAAAATTAGTAAAAGAATATGATAATGTATATATAAAATCTTATGAGGACACTTCGATTGAAATAATAAATAAATTAAATTCATATAAATTGAATGCCCAAAGTGAATTTGCTGAAATAATAGAAAATAAAAAAGATGAATATCTAAATATGGATTTATCGTTGGATAAGAAAGAAATATTAAATAATATGTTTAGAAATCAATCTATTGGAATTATACATGGACCAGCAGGAACAGGAAAAACAAAAGTGCTAGAAGTTTTATCCATGATATTTAATGGATATAGTAAAATATATTTATCTAATACCAATACTGCTGTAGAGAATTTAAGAGCTAGAATTAGTGGCATTGACTTATTTAATTCTACATTTAAAACAGTTTCAAATTATATTAAATATGATGAAAATAATTATGATATATTAATTATTGATGAATGTAGTATGATTAGTAATAATGACATGTTAAAGGTATTAAAAAAACAGGATTACAAGTTAATTATCCTAGCAGGAGATGTATTTCAAATAGAATCAATAAAATATGGAAATTGGTTTTCATTAAGTTATTATCTGTTTAAAAATGAATTTGTATATGAGTTGATACATACTAATAGAACTGAAGATAAAGAATTGTTAGAATTATGGAAAATGGTTAGAGATAATGATGATAATGCATTAAACAAAATAAACAGTCAAGAATATTCCTCAGCAATAGATTTCAAAGAAATATTTAATAAAAGAGATACTGATGAAATTATATTATGTTTAAATTATGATGGATTATATGGAATTAATAATATAAATAAAGTTTTACAAGAAAAAAATTCTAACATTGAGTATAATATTGGAGTAGATACTTTTAAGAAAGAAGATCCTATTGTTTTTAATGATTGTCCAAGATTTAGGGATTTGTATAATAATTTAAAAGGAAGAATTAAAAATATTGAGAAAGATGATAATAATGACTGTGTATGGTTTACAATTCTAGTTGATGATGTTTTATATAATAGTGAAGGAAATTACGAAATTATAGAAAATATGGATTATCAAACTTTAATTAGGCTATACGTTAGGAATTTTAAAGATACTAATGATGATGACGACAGTAATGAATATATTATTCCGTTTAATCTAGCATATGCTGTATCAATACATAAAGCTCAAGGGCTAGAATATGATTCAGTAAAAATAATTATTACGTCTAATGTAGAAGATGAAATAACAAAAAATATATTTTATACTGCTATAACTAGAGCAAAAAAGCTCTTAAAAGTATTTTGGAGCCCAGAATCACAGATGAAAGTTTTTGATAATATGAAAAAAAGGAATAGTACAAAAGATGTTGCAATATTAAAAAATAAGATAAATCTTTTATCAGAAGAAAATTGATTTTGCATGATTGCAAATGAGAATTTCTTTTCTAGAGGTGAGAGTTGTTATTTGGAAAGGCGAGAATTAATCTCGCCTTTGTGATATTTTAAAGTGCAAATTTTGCACTTTAAAATGAAACATTATTGTTAAAGCATCCACTAATCAGTTGCACCCCATTACAAAATCCATTCCTATAATACTTCTTATTCCAATAGCAAAGATAATCAGTAAAATTATTCATAATCTAAAACCTCCAAAAATTAAAATTATTCATTTTCAAAAATGCACCTACAAGAGTTATAAATCTAAGAACAAATGTACTACACAAGTTGGGTAAAAATTGGGTAAAATCCCCTCCAAAAATGCCATAAAAAGACACAAATGTTCTATAAACTAAAACTCTTGCAAATAGCAATATACCAACGAAAACTCTAATTTTCACAAACTCACAAAAAGCCGTCAAATGTCGCTCATAACTCTAAGGTGAGTTTGAAATAATTTTACTTTACAATTTTGATTTAATCGCTACAGCTTGAGTGGTTGTAGCGATTTTTTGTTGTCTTCAAATTGGTTGCTATAATGCTTTAAAATAGCACTATTATGTCAAATTGGGGAGAAATTGGGGATCAACTTCCCAATTGACATAGAACCTCTAAGAAAATCTCATTTCATAAAAATTCTTAAAGTCATTTTTACAACAAAGTAAATCAAAAAAATATAAATATGAGAGTTACAAAAAAAGATTTATAGATAATATTGAATTACTAATCTGCCTTGCATGAAATTAACAAATTCTCTAATACATTTCCAGCAGTCCTATCATGAGATTTTAGTGGGTGAACATAGAAATTGTATGTAGTAGTAATTTGTGCATGACCAAGCCTTGCAGATACTGTTGCAACATCCACTTGTTGTGAAATAAGAAGAGTTGCATTGGTATGTCTTAAACCATGAAAATTAATTACGGGCAATCCAATCTTTTTGACAAACTGTTCAAACCATTTGCTAATTGTAGATGGATGAATAGGTTTACCATCATCTTGAACAAATAACCTATTAGATTCGTGCCAGAAATCGCCTACAATCGATTTTTGTTCATCATACCATAACTTATATTCCTCAAGTAAAGAAACAATAAAATCAGGTATTGCAACATCTCTTATTGAACTTTCTATTTTAGGTGCCTTAGTAAAAACTCCTTTTTCAGAAAGATATTGACTAGATTTATTAATATTGATAATACCATTTTTAAAATCAATATCACTCCATTCAAGTCCAACAAGTTCACCAAGCCTTGCACCAGTAAAAATATCAAGTAAAATTGCAGTACGATATTTAATTTGATTGCCTTTTAACTTTTGCAAATTATCAACAAGAATTTTAGTCTGTTCTTCATCATAATGACGCCTTAATGGCTTAGATGTTTTGGGTGGCTGAACACGTTCAGCAGGATTGCTTACAATAAGTTGCCAATATACTGCTTTATGAAGCATTGCCGATAGCAAACGATGATGTTCTAATATTGTCTTTTGAGATAGTGGTTTTCTTGTTTTCTTTCCATTGTTGTTTTTTCTTCTAACAATTTGAGTATCTTCTTCAAGCAAATCATAAAATCTCATTATGTCTGTTGGCTTGATTTTATTTAGTTTATAATGTCCAAAATATGGAGTGATCCTTGTTTCTAGCATGCGTTTGTATCTGTAGTAAGTTGATGGTGCTAGTTCTTTTAATGCATAATCTTTTGTCCATATTTCTACATATTGTGCAAATGTTGGGATGCTTCCGTCTACTATTAGTCCACTTTCTACTTCTGTTAGAAATTTTGCAAGTTCTATTTGTGCTTCTGATTTTTTCTTGCAGTGTATTGTTTTTTGATGTCTTATTGGTCTGCCATCTAGGTCGTATCCTTTGAATACTACTAGCCTGTAACTGTTTTTTCCTCGTTTTTCAATACTACCTGTCACTTTTTTGCCTCCTTTCTGTTGTTTTTAGTAATTGTTTGTATTACTATGTTTTTATTGTAACATTTTTTGATTGGAAAACAAAACCCGACAGGGGATATGAGTGGGAAAATCGGAAAATGTAGGGGAAATATAGATTAAATTAAAAAATATGTTATAATGTTAAATATAAATAGTAAATGAAGGAGAAAAAAATGGAAAAAATAATTGTTATTGGAAGTCCTGGTGCCGGAAAAAGTTCATTTTCTAAAAAGTTAAAAAATATTACTAAATTACCATTATATCACATAGATATGCTATATCATAAAAAAGATGGTACACATATTACAAAAGAAGAGCTAGAAGAAAAATTAAAAGAAATTTTTAAAACGGATAAATGGATTATAGATGGAAATTATCAAAAAACATTAGAATTAAGAATAAATGAATGTGATACTATATTTTTGTTGGATTTTCCAACTCAAGTTTGTCTTGAAGGTGCAAAATCACGAATCGGTCAAAAAAGAGACGATTTGCCTTGGGTAGAAGAGAAACTAGATGAAAATTTTAAACAATGCATTATTAATTTTACTAACGAAAAGTTGCCACAAATTTATAAGTTATTGGATAAATATAAAATTAATCATAGTATATTTATTTTTAAATCTAGAGATGAGGCTGATAATTATATACGTAATATGGAGAAAAAATATGCAAATATATAATTTAAAAAATAAATTAGAATATTTAGATGAAGTTGCAAAATTAGAATATGATGAATGGGCAGACAATAAAGAAGAAAATAGAAAATGTAGAATAGAAAGAAAAAAAGAGAAAATTTATAATGCATTTAATGATGAATTTTTTTGCAAGTTAATTTTAGTAGATAATAATAAGTTGATAGGATTTATATCTATATTTCCAAAAGATTGTGAAGAAGAAAAAGAACTAAAGCCATGGTATGCTACAATGTATGTAAAAAAAGAATATAGAAAAAAAGGATATTCTAGAATATTAAATGATGCCATATTAAAAGAGGCAAAAAATAGAGGATTTACAACAATATATCTAAAAACAGACTTAAAAAATTATTATGAAAAGTTTGGAGCAATTTTTATAAAAAAATTAAAAACAGGTGAAACTTTATACAAATTTGAACTTTAGTAATATTTTACAAATAAAAAAATATATAATATAAAAAAGAGGAGAAAGTTATTTAAAATGAATGATACCGTTATTTATTTAATTAGACATGCTGAAACAGTTGAGGAAAATGGGATTAGAAACACAAATGAAAATTCTCAAATGATTAATGAAAAAGAAATATTGTCTATAAAAGGAGAAGAACAATCTAAGAAATTAAGCGAAAATACAGAATTACAAAATCTTGATGTTATTTGGACAAGCAACTATACAAGAGCAAAAGCTACTGCAAAATATATAGCATATAAGAACAATTTACAATATAACATAGATAAAAGATTGAGTGAAAGAAAACTTGGAAATATGGATGATTTAGCAAAATTTATGAATAATAAAGAAACCAGAGATCCATCTCGTGAACAATTAGCCTTTCCAGAATTTAAAACTCGCGATGGTGAAAGCGCAAATGATACTAATAAAAGGATGAATGAATTTTTTAATGAAATACTTGAGAAATATAAAGGAAAGAGAATAGCTGTTATAAGTCATGGTGGAACAATAAAATTCTATTTGTTAAGTTTTTGCAAAGTAAACGAAAGATTAAATCTTGAATACAAGGAAAATGAGTTGGCTATAAAATCTCCATGCTTATTAAAGATGACTTTTAGGAAAAATGAATTAGTAAATTTAGAACAAATGAAATTATAAGAAATATAAGATATGGGCTATGAGTTGGAAAGGGTAAAATAAAGTGCAATTCACACAAGCTTAAAGTGCAAAAATTGCACTTTAAGCTCTATTCATTTTCTTACTTTTTTATTTTCATCCCATCAATCCATTTTTCAAAAGCACTACTACTAATTTCATCATGTTTATATTTATCAAGCATCACAGCACCATCAACTTTATATCTTTCATAAAGAGCTAATACCTCAGGATTATTACTAATAGAAGCTTGTTTACTCAAATTTTTATATCTATTTCTATACTTTTTACAAATAGGATCATTAGCATATGTTCTGCTAGAAGAAACCTTATCAGCAAATTCCTTACAAGTTAGACCATCTTTAAAAATATTATCACAATACAATGTCTTATGTGCAGTTTTAGGAATAAAATAGTGATTACAATTTTTACATTTTACAATCCTAAAACTATTTTTATAATTCATAAATTCTTTCATGCAAATAAACAAAAGACAAGTAAAGTCATTAGAAGAATAGTAATACCTAATATTATCTTTTGACTTATTAGCGTTAGAACCTAAAAAGAAAGAATCTAAGTCAAAATTCATTTTTATATCTTTAAAATTTTCAGATATATTATCTAAAATTGATTCATATGTTTCATTATCTTTCAAAATCTTTAGACTTTCATAATCTGAATCTTCTTCAGTAGACGAGTCAAATAATGTCTTGAAATATATTTTTTCTGCGATATTCCTAAAAACAAATTGAGCAGAGTCAATAAAACTAAAATAAAGTAATTTTGTCCCTTCAGCATAATCTATAAATTCATCTTCTGTTAATATTATTTTTGGATTATCCATAATTTCAGATGTTAAATCAATACTTTTATAATATTCAAAATTTAGATAATTATTTTTACTAGCAATAAAATTAACAAGAAAATAATGCACTAAAAAATAGTTCAAATGTAAAGCATTTGTAAAATCTAAATTTAGAAATTCAATCAGAAATGTTCCGATATTTTTTGCTTTAGGTTTAACTTTTTCAAAAACATATAATTTTTTATTCTTTAGTTTTTCTGGTATTTTCTCTGAGTCTGTTAGTTCTATTGGTTCGTATCTTACAAAATACTCTTTTGAATTTTTGAAGTCAAATGCTATTTCTAATTCATAATTCATAATTTTCCTCCTTGAACTTGTATTAAATTTATAACCTTTCTATATATAAAAGGCGAAATGAAAGTATTAAAATTCCCAAAAACCTTTTAAAAATTAATTTTTTATGCTTTCATACATAATAGGCGAAGAAAAATGGAAAAACCTATCAAAAAATTTAAAAAAATTAATTTTTATGCCTTCACATATAATAGGCGAAATAAAATTAAAAAATCTCACAAAATTTATAAAGAATTTTAAAATTTTAATATTCCTATATACAAATAGGCGAAGAAAGAATGAAAAATCTTAGTAAAACTACAAAAAATTTTTAAGATTTAATCCTTCTACATACATAGGCGAAATAATATTGGAAAATATACCAAAAATCATCAAAATTTTTAAAAAATTTTAATCCTTCTATACAAATAGGCGAAAAAAAAGTGAAAAACCTGACCAAAATTGTAAAAAAAATTAAAAAAATTTTAAATTATTGATCCTTCTATACAAATAGGCGAAATAAAAATAGAAAATGTGACAAAAATTATAAATTTTTTTACAAATTTTTAAAAAATAAAGAAATAGCCATACAATAGAAATAAATTTTAAAATTATTATCTGTACGGTTTTTTAGAGCAAATAAAACATCTAAAATAATAAATAATAATTAGTTAACTAAATTATACAAATGTAAATGCAAGAATATATAAAATTTAATATTTATACATATTTTTGCATAAAGAATTTAAGAAAAAGAGAGGTGATTATATGCCAGAATTACCAAAGGTAGAACGAAAAACACTAACAATGAAAGAAACAGCAGAGTATTTAGGAATATCATATTGGTTAGTAAACCAATTAGTAAGAAGAAAACAAATACCATGTGCAAGAGTTGGTGGAAGAGTATTATTTAGAGTAAAAGCACTAGATGAATACTTGAATAATAAAGAACAAGAATCATTAAAAAAGTAAAGGAGGGAAAACATGCAATGGATTAAAGTGTTTACAGATATATTTGCAAATCCAAAAATCAAAATATTACTTAAAGAACGTGATGGGGACACATTTTTTAGAGTATGGATTCAATTATTAACAATAGCAGGACAATGTATGCAAGAAGGAAAGTTAATGATTTCAGAAAATAATCCGATGACAGTGCATGAACTTGCAACAATCATTCACAAAACGGATGCAAAAATGGAAAATATATTGAACAAATTAATCCATTTAGAAATGCTAATATATCAGGAAAATACATATATAATTAAAAACTGGTATAAGTATCAAAGTATTGATAAATATGAGAAAATTTTAGAGCAAAATAGAGCAAGACAAAAAAAATTTAGAGATAAGAAAAAAGAAGAAAGTAACGTTACGCAAACGTCAAGTAACGTGGAAGAAGAGAATATAACAGAAAAGAATAAAATAGAAAATAATAGATTAGAAGATGATATAAAGGCAGGTGAAAATGGTAGTGGATTCAAAACAATTGATTTCTGACATAGTTTTAGATACTGATAATAAAATGCACAAGCAGTGCAAATTCTGTGGAAAGTTATTACATATAAATGATTATACTGCACTATATGTCAATATTGTTTATAAAGATATAGCAACAGCATACGAAAGATGTACTTGTAATGAAGCTAGTAAAATTTGGCAACAATATGATGAATATATTGAAAAAGATAAAATAAGAAAAATCAATTTAAGTAAAATAAACAAATTATTTAAAAATAATAATTTAGGAAAACGTCAATTAAATAGCACATTTGAAAATTATAAAATAACAAATAAGAATAAAAATGCGTATGAAAATGTTAAAAAATATGTAGATAAATTGATAAAAGAAACAACAAATAAAGGACTTTTTGTAACAGGAGCTTATGGTGTGGGTAAAACTTATTTAGCATCATGTATTGCAAATGAAATTATTAAGAACGGAAAATCAGTAATATTTGGAACTTTAATACAATTGTTAGATTTTATTAGAGATTCATATAGTGATTCAGAAGTTTCTGATAAAGATTATTTGAATTTATATTCTAGTGTTGATCTTTTAGTGATTGATGATCTAGGAAAAGAAAAGCCAACAGAATGGGTATTAGAAAAATTATTTTTGATAGTGAATAATAGATATAATAATTATTTGCCGATTGTTATAACCACAAATTATAACAGAAATCAATTAAGAGAAAGATTATGTATAAATAAAAATTATAGTATTGTAGATTCAATAATTTCAAGATTATATGAAATGTGTGGTGGCATTGAAATTAAGGATGATGACCATAGAATGAGCGATTCCCTAATTAGGGAATCGCTACAAAATAGTTGAGGTAACTGGAGTATAATCTAAATTACTTTAGATGTGAAATGATTAGTGACAGATAAAAATGTCACTTTTCTTTTTACATTGTTTTGGAGTAAAAAGAACTAAAATAAGAGAAATGTTTTTAGCAAGATTCCCCTTTGTGTATACAAAGGGTTCTTGATAGTTGGGAAAGTCCCAAACCCTTTTATGAAATGGAGATGATAAATTGAAGAAGGATAAAATTATAACAATTAGAGTTAGTGAAAAAGAGAAGAAAAAATTAATTGAGAAAAGCGAAATTGCTAAACTAAGTTTATCAGAATATTTGATTAAACAAGGTTTAGATAAAGAGATAGTTATAGTTGATGGATTAAATGAAGTTGTATCAGAACTTAGAAGGATAGGAAATAATATAAATCAATTAACGTATTTGACGAATAGTGGAAGGATTTATACTATTGATTTAAGTGAAGTGAAACAGGAAATAGGAAAGGTATGGAATGTAATTAATGAGTTACAAAATAAGTGGTGATAAAACATCAAAAATTTAGGAAAAATTTTCGACAAATTAAGCTAAAATATTGGGAATTTTATTGTTAAAAACTGGATTATGTGATATAAAATAAATAGGATAATTAGATTTAACGGAGGAAACTTATGGAAAACAGAAATATAAGAGAAAGAGAAGAATTACACAAAGCAATATGGTCAATAGCAGATGATTTAAGAGGATCAGTTGATGGTTGGGATTTCAAACAATACATATTAGGAATAATGTTCTATAGATACATATCAGAAAATATGACTAATTACATAAATGAAGGCGAAAGAAAAGCAGGAGATGATAACTTTGACTATGCAAAATTATCAGATGAAGAGGCAGAAACGATTAGAAAAGAGATGGTAAACGAAAAAGGTTTTTTTATATTACCATCAGAATTATTTGATAATGTATGTAAAAAAGCTAAAGATGATGAAAATTTAAACGAAACATTAGAAAGAATCTTTAATAATATTGAAAACTCAGCAAAGGGAGCAGAAAGCGAAGAAGACTTTGCAGGATTATTTGATGATATTGATGTTAATAGTAATAAATTAGGAGCAACTGTTGCAAAGAGAAATGATAAATTAGTAAAAATACTAGACGGAATTGCAAATATTCCACTTGGAAATTATAAAGATAACTCAATAGATGCATTTGGTGATGCTTATGAATTTTTGATGTCAATGTATGCATCTAACGCTGGAAAATCAGGAGGAGAATTCTATACACCTCAAGAAGTAAGCGAATTATTAACAAGATTAGCTATTGTTGGAAAAACATCAGTTAATAAAGTATATGACCCAGCATGTGGTTCTGGTTCTTTGTTATTAAAATCAGCAAAAATATTAGGAAAAGATAATGTAAGAAATGGATTTTATGGACAAGAAATAAATTTAACTACATACAACCTTTGCAGAATAAATATGTTTTTACACGATATAGATTATGATAAATTTGATATAGCATGTGAAGACACATTAGTTTCTCCTCAACATTGGGATGATGAACCATTTGAGGTTATAGTTTCAAATCCACCATATTCTATAAAATGGGCTGGAGATGATAACGCAGTACTTATAAATGACCCACGTTATTCACCAGCAGGTGTACTAGCACCAAAATCAAAAGCAGATTTTGCATTTATAATGCATTCGCTTTCGTGGCTTGCAACAAATGGAACAGCATCAATAGTTTGCTTCCCAGGTATTTTATATAGAGGTGGAGCAGAACAAAAAATAAGAAAATATTTAATTGATAATAACTTTGTTGATTGCATTATACAATTACCAGACAATCTATTCTTTGGAACATCAATAGCAACATGCATCATGGTTTTAAAGAAAAGTAAAAAAGATAATAGTACATTATTTATAGATGCAACAAAAGAATGTGTAAAAGTTACAAATAATAATAAACTAACAGATGAAAATATAGAAAATATTGTTAAAATTTTTACGGATAGAAAAGATATTGATTATGTTTCAAAATTAGTTTCAAATAAAGAGATAGGAGAGAATGATTATAATTTGTCTGTTTCTACTTATGTTGAGAAAGAAGATACTAGAGAAAAAATTGACATAAATGTTTTGAATAAAGAAATTGATGAAATAGTTGCAAGAGAAAATGTACTTCGTGAGGAAATAAAGAAGATTATTGGAGAGATAGAAAAAAATGATGAATAAATGGGAAGTTGCAAGATATTTAATAGATGCAAAAAAAAACATAGATTCCATAATGTACATAAATAAAAATATATATGAACTCAATAATATAGATGTAAGTTTGAAGATTAGGGATGTTATGCAATCATTTTACCTAAATCTTAGTTATGTTCTTGATGAAAAATACGACACAAGAGATAAGAAACAAAGTATTTGTAGAAACAATAAGATTATTGAGAGTATATATTATGAAAGAGATAAAGATAAGGCACACAAGGATAGTAATTATAAAAGAACAAAATATGACTCAATAGAGGAAATAATTGAATCAATGAAAAAACAAATATTTGAGGTTAGAAAAAAATGTGAAGACATAATTGCTAAAGAAGTAACATTAGATTTTGTTCCTCATGACAAAGAATTGTTTAGAATTGTAAATGGAATAAATAGAGAAAAAGAAGATAAGATTTACAGAAAAAAATATTTTATATCAGATAGTCTAAACGAAAATAATATTACAAGAAAGATTTTTTATGATACTGAAGAATTAAAAGAAAATAGAGAAAAAGATAAGTATGCAGTAATAATGAAAGATGGAATAAATATATATGAAGGAATACAAGAAAGACAAGATGCTTGTATAAAAGTAAATGTATTAAATAATACCAACATTTGGGTACAGTTTAATAGTAAAAGTAAAAAAAAGATAGAAAAACTAATTAAAACTGGATTGGTTAACAAATATGGTATACCATTAAGTTATGAAGAAATGTCACAAGAGCAGTGGAAAGTATTTACTAAAATCATAAAGAATGAAGAAGGTGAAAAAATTGAATAAGTTAAAAGAACTAATAAATGAATTATGTCCTAATGGAGTTAAATATAAAAATATTCAAGAACTTTGTAAAATTTCTAGAGGAAAAGTTATGTCTAAAGATTTTATTAAGGCTAATGCTGGAGAATATCCTGTATATTCTTCTCAAACAGAAAACAATGGTGAACTTGGTAAAATTTCAACATATGATTTTGATGGTGAATATTTAACATGGACAACAGATGGCGCTAATGCAGGCTCAGTTTTTTACAGGAAAGGAAAATTTAGTGTAACAAATGTATGCGGATTGTTAGAGATAAAAAGTAAAGTAATGATCCCCAAATTTTTATATTATGTTTTATCTATTGAAGCCCCTAAATATGTCAATGCTGGAATGGGGAATCCTAAACTTATGAGTAATGTAATGGCAAAAATAAGAGTTGCTGTACCTCCGTTGGAGGTACAATGCGAAATTGTCCATATTTTGGACGATTTCACATTACTTTCAGCAGAGCTTTCAGCAGAGCTGGAAGCAAGAAAGAGACAATATTGTTATTACAGAGAAAAACTTTTTGAATTTAATAATGATGGTGAATTAAAAACAATGGGAGAATTATTTCCATTTATTAGAAATGGTTTTGTAGGAACTATTAGACCATTTTTTACAGATGAAAAAAATGGAATTAGATATTTGGAAGGAACGAATATTCATAATGGCATTATATCCGATAATGAAATGATATATGTTACTAAAGAATTCCATCAGAGGCATAAAAAAAATGAATTAAAGGAAGATGATATTTTAATGGTACAATCAGGGCATATTGGAGAATGTGCAGTTGTTGGGAAAAAATATAAAGGGGCAAATTGTCATGCATTAATAATAATGTCTAATGGAGGAAAATGTTTATCTAAATATATAGTACACTATTTTCATACACTAAAAGGTTTTAAAGCTTTAAATCCAGCTATTACAGGAGGAACAATAAAGCATGTTCTAGCTGGAAAAATCGGTAAAATAAAAGTACCTTGTCCACCTATAGAAGAACAGACGAAAATTGTAAATATATTAGATAAATTAGAAAAATTATGTAATGACATTTCAGAAGGTCTACCGGCCGAAATAGAAGCAAGACAGAAACAATACGAATATTATAGAGCCAAGCTATTAAAATTTAAGGAGTTAAAAGTAAATGAATAAATATAATGTAGTAATGGAAATGGAAAATGCCACAGTAGTAACAGAATATGAACCAGTAAAAAGGAAATCAGATAGCTATCAAAGTGAGCAAGCATTAGAAAATGAATTTATAAGAATGCTTACAGAACAAGGATATGACTATTTAGAAATCCGTGATTCAGAAGCATTAATAAAAAATCTTCGTACACAACTAGAAATAGTAAATGATTATAAATTTACAGATAGCGAATGGGACAGATTTTTCAATGATTCTATTGCAAATAACAATGATGGAATAGTTGAAAAGACTAGAAAAATACAAGAAGATAATATTCAAGTTTTAAAAAGAGACGATGGAACAAGTAAAAACATAACTCTAATAGATAAAAAATGTATTCATAATAATAGATTACAAGTTATTAATCAGTATGTAGAAAATAGTGGAAACTATGATAATAGATATGATGTTACAATATTAGTAAATGGACTTCCTTTAGTACATGTTGAATTAAAAAGAAGAGGAGTAGCACTAAAAGAAGCATTTAATCAAATAAACAGATATCAAAGAGACAGCTTTTGGGCTGGAAGTGGATTATATGAGTATATTCAAATATTTGTAATTTCAAATGGTACAAGTACAAAATATTATTCAAATACAACAAGAGAAAGTCATATAAAAGAACAAACATCAACTAGAAATAAAAGTAAAAAAACAAGCAATAGTTTTGAATTTACATCATATTGGGCTGATAGCAATAATAAAGTAATATCTGATTTAGTTGACTTTACAAGAACATTTTTTGCAAAACATACAATTTTAAATATATTAACAAAATATTGTGTATTTACATCAGAAGACTTATTACTTGTAATGAGACCATATCAAATTGTTGCAACAGAAAGAATATTAAACAGAATTCAAGTAGCAACAAATTATAAAAAGATGGGAACAATTGAAGCAGGTGGATATATTTGGCATACTACTGGATCTGGAAAAACATTAACATCATTCAAAACTGCACAATTAGCAAGTAAATTAGAATATATTGATAAAGTATTATTTGTTGTAGACAGAAAAGATTTGGACTATCAAACAATGAAAGAATATGATAGATTCCAAAAAGGAGCAGCAAATGGAAATAGAAGTACAAAAGTACTTCAAAAGCAATTAGAAGATACAACATCAAAAATAATAGTAACAACAATTCAAAAATTAAGTGAATTTGTAAAAAGAAACAAAAATCATCCAGTATATCAAAAACACATGGTATTGATATTTGATGAATGTCATCGTTCACAATTTGGAGATATGCACAAAATGATAGTACAAAACTTCAAAAATTATCATTTATTTGGATTTACTGGAACACCAATATTTGCAAAAAATGCAGGAAGAACAACAAATCCGGATTTCTGTACAACAGAGCAAGCATTTGGAGAAAAATTACATACATATACAATAGTAGATGCTATAAATGATGGAAATGTATTACCATTTAGAATTGATTATATAAACACAATAAAAGCCAAAGAAGGAATGACAGATAAAGAAGTAGAAGCAATAAATACAGAAGAAGCACTATCATCACCAGAGAGAGTATCAAATGTAGTTTCATACATAATAGAACACTTTGATCAGAAAACAAAAAGAAATTCATTTTATGATTTAAAAGGACAAAGAGTAAATGGATTTAACTCAATGTTTGCAGTAGCTTCAATACCAATGGCAAAAAAATATTATTTGGAATTTAAGAAGCAATTAGAAGAAAAACAAAAGGACTTAACAATTGCTACAATTTATTCTTATGCACAAAATGAAGAAGATACTTCAGATGGAATATTAGATGACGAAGGATTTGAAACAGATTTATTAGATAAAAGCTCAAGAGAATTTTTAGACTTTGCAATAAACGAATACAATAAAAAATTCAAGACAAACTTCTCATCAGAAGGAAACGGATTCCAAGACTACTATAAAGATTTATCAGATAAAGTTAAACATAGAGAAATAGATTTATTAATAGTAGTAAATATGTTCTTAACAGGATTTGATGCTACTACATTAAACACATTATGGGTAGATAAAAATTTAAAACAACATGGACTAATACAAGCTTATTCAAGAACAAATCGTATATTAAATTCTGTAAAAACTTATGGAAACATTGTATGCTTTAGAAACTTACAAGATGCAACAAATGATGCAATAGCGTTATTCGGGGATAAAAATGCAACAGGAATAGTATTATTGAAATCTTATGAAGATTACTATTATGGATATGAAGACGATAATGGTAAAAAACAAATAGGATATGAAGAAAGAATAGCAATGCTATTACAAAAATATCCACTAGGAGTACAAATTGTCGGAGAAAAAGCAGAAAAAGATTTTATAGTATCAATAGGAAATATATTAAGATTAAGAAATATATTATCATCATTTGATAAATTTTCTGGAAACGAAATATTATCTGAAAGAGATTTTCAAGACTACACAGGAATGTATGTTGATTTATATCAAAAATATAAACAAAAAGATGATGGAGAAAAAGAAAGCATAAAAGATGATATAGTATTTGAAATGGAACTTGTAAAACAAGTAGAAGTAAACATAGACTACATTTTAATGCTAGTTGCAAAATATCATCAATCTAATTGTGAAGATAAAGAAATACTTGGAACTATTGATAAAGCTATAAAATCAAGTTTAGCACTTCGTTCAAAGAAAGAATTAATAGATGGATTTATTTCAAAAATAAATGCAGATACAAATGTTATGGATGATTGGGGTAAATTCGTAAAAGAACAAAAAGAAATAGACTTAAAGAAAATAATTAATGATGAAAATTTGAATGAAGAAGAAACTAGAAAGTTTTTAGATAATGCTTTTAGAGATGGACAAGTTAAAACAAATGGAACAGATATAGAAAAAATATTACCACCAATGAGAAGATTTGGAGGAGGTAATAGGGCAGAGAAAAAAGAAAATATTATAGTTAAAGTTAAGAAGTTTTTTGAAAAATATTTTGGACTTGGAACTGCTGATAAAAATGATGATGGCTTTGAGTATAGGGTTACTGATGAGGAAGAAAGCTATGATTTAAATATGGTTGCAGAAGAGGGAGAAAAATATAAAATGAAAGGTGATAAATAGATGAAACTTATAACATTTTCGATTACAAATTTTAGGAGTATTACAAATGCACACAAGATAAATTTAGAAGATATTACAGTTTTATTAGGAAAAAATAATGAAGGAAAATCTAATATAATAAAAGCTTTATCAATTGGAATGAATATAATATCTAATCCCACATATGAAAGACATATATTAAGAAAAAGTTATTATATAATAGAAGATGAGTGTTACTTTTGGAAAAGAGATTTTCCGATTTCATATCAAAACAGAAACAGAGGAATAGAAACAATATTTAAATTTGAATTTGAACTTAGTGAACAAGAAATTAGAGAATTTAAAGCATCAGTAAACTCCAGAATAAATGGAACATTAGAAATTCAGATCAAAATAGGAAATGATAATCGTCCTAAATTTTCAGTTCCTAAAAGAGGAAATAAAAGTTTGGAAAAAAAGGTTGATAAAATAAGAGAATTCGTAAGCAAAAGGATAATCTTTAATTATATTCCAGCAATAAGAACAGAGGAAGATGGAATAAATATTATAAGAGCTAATCTTTCCAAGGAACTTGCTGTTATTGAAGAAAAAGAAGAATATAAGAAAGCACTAAAAACTATAAATGATTTGCAACAAGAAATTTTAGATGGTATATCACAAAAAATAAAAAAATCTTTAATAGGTTTTATACCTACTATAAAAAATGTTCAATTGCATATTGCAGAAGAATCAAGGGTTAGAGCTTTAAGAAGAGATGTTGAAGTTATAATAGATGATGGAACACCAACTAAAATCGAATATAAAGGGGATGGAATAAAAAGCTTAGTTTCAATGGGGATTTTAACAGATAGATACAATACTAGTGAGTCTTCAATAATTGCTATAGACGAGCCAGAATCTCATTTACATCCAGGTGCGATAAGTGAGTTAAACAAAGTTATTAGAAACTTAAAAAAGGGTAGTCAAGTAATAATAACTACACATAATCCTCAATTTACGGATGTAGATAATTTAAAAAACAATATTATTGTAGATAAAGGAAAAGCAATTCCATGTAAAAATATACAAGAAATAAGAGAAGTTTTAGGAATTAAAATATATGATTATTTATATAATATAAGATATGTATTGATTGTAGAAGGAGAAAATGATAAAAAAATATTAGAAAAAATACTAAAACAAAAAAGTTCTGGGATTCAGAAATTGTTAGATAATGGTGAAATGGTAATTCATTCTTTATCAGGGGCAAGTAAGCTTGAATCATATTTAAATTATTTAAAAGAAAATGTGTGTAAGTATTATGTATTTTTAGATAATGATGAAGAAGGAATAGCTGCGGTTGAAAAAAGTAAAAAATCTAAACTATTAGAAGAAAATGAGTATAATTTAGTATCATATATAGGAATGAAGAAAGTTGAGATAGAAGATATAATCAAAAAGGATCTATATATAAGTAGAATTCAAAATGAAATGGGTATAAATATTGATAAAACTAAAATTAATAGGGTGAAAAATAAATGGTCAGATAAAATGAAGAATATATATGAACAACAAGGAAAAATATGGAATGATGAAGTAGAATTTAAGATGAAAAATATTGTAAGTAGTTTAGTAGAAGAATACAGAGGAGATATAGATAATATAATAGTTTCAAATTCAATGGACTCGATAAATTTACTAATACATAATATAGAACAGGCCAATAAAATTGTAGGAAATAAATAAAAAATATCAATAAAGTTTCTTGAATTTTATTGATATTTTTTGAAATACTAAAGAAATTTATATAAAAGTTATTGACAATATATAAAAACTTTATAAAATTCGAAAGTTTTTTCATAATTTTGAAAAAACTTGACTATAATAATAAAAGATAGTATAATTATTATAGTTAGGAGGAGATTTATGGAAAGAATAAGTAGAGAAAATTATTTATCTATATTAAAAAATTTCAAAGATCAACAAATAATAAAAGTTATCACAGGAATAAGAAGATGTGGAAAATCAACATTACTTGAAATTTTTCAAGATTACTTAAAAGAAAATGGAGTAGAAGCAAAGCAAATAATATCAATAAATTTTGAAAATGCAGATTATGAGGAATTACAAGACAGAAAAAAATTATATGAATATATAAAAGAAAGATTAGTAAAAGGAAAAAAGACATACGTTTTTTTAGATGAAATTCAAAATGTAAACGAATTTGAAAAAACAGTAGACAGTTTATTTATAAATAAAGATGTAGACTTATATATAACAGGTTCAAATGCATATCTATTATCTTCAGAATTAGCCACATTGCTTACAGGAAGATATATAGAAATAAAAATGTTGCCATTATCGTTTAAGGAATATTTATCAAGCTTTGAAGACAAAACAGACTTGTCAAGAAAATTTAGAGATTATTTAAGATATAGCTCATTTCCTCAAGCAGTTGAATTATATAAAATAAACCCAGAAAACATAAATTTATTTTTAGATGGAATATATAATACTATTTTATTTAAAGATGTAATGCAAAGAAAAGGAATAACAGATAAAAATGTCTTAGAAAGAGTTACAAAATATTTGTATGATAACATAGGAAATAGAACAAGTATGAAAAGCATAAGTGATAATATTGAAGGAATAGATAAAAATTCATCATATAATACAATTTCAAACTATGTAGATGCATTAATAGATAGTTATTTAATATTTAAAGCCAACAGATATGATATTAAAGGAAAAGAGTTTTTAAAAACTCAAGAAAAATATTATGCAATAGATATAGGATTAAGATATTATATGTTAGGACAAGGCTCTGGTCGAGATATGGGGCATATATTAGAAAATGTTGTGTATCTTGAATTGTTGAGACGAGGATATGAAGTATATATAGGAAAATATGATGATTTAGAAGTTGATTTTGTAGCAAGAAAGCCAGAGAATACTATATATTATCAAGTTGCATTAACAACTAGAGGAGAAAATGAAGGAGATAATAAAATCTTAGATAGAGAATTAACTCCATTGAAGAAAATAAATGATAATTATCCTAAATATATTTTGACATTAGATGATGATTTAGATGCAGACTTTGAGGGAATAAAGAAGATAAATGTGTTGGATTGGTTGCTTGAAAAAAATGATTAATTAAAAAACAAAATAATAATGTAATTGCTTGGCTCTATTGACATAGAGCCTTTTATTAGTACATGAGTATGTATTTGTGTTGAAAAAGTAATCGAAAAATGTTACAATAATGCCAAAAAATAATATATTTTAAGGAAATGAAATGCAAAAAATTGGAGAAATAATAAATATTGCAAATAAGGTATTTGTAAAAAATATAAAAAAACAAATTAAGGAAATAAAAAATTCTCAATTTAGAGATGAAGTTAAAAACAATTTATCAATGGCAGGAGAACTGCTAATAGATAGCATATATATGTTTAATAAAAAAAAGACAATTGCAGCAATTTCGATATTACGAAATGTATATGAAATGACACTTAAAGGTATTGTGTTAGACAAAAATGAAGAAATATTTAATTCATATAAGATAATAAAGAAATCAGGGAATGCAGATAAAGATAATTCAAGTAAAATTAGAAAGTTTATTGGAGAAAATTTTAAAGAATATTTTTATGTTTTAGAAAATGATGAAAGTTTTAATAACATATATGGAAATGGAGTTTTAACATATTTATATGATAAACTGTGTAGTTATTCTCATGCATCAAAAATTATGGAGGAACTTTACAAAATAAAAAATGATGAAGTTATTGTTGAACAGATGATTTGTATATTTTTATTATATTCAATGGTGATTTTTTATATGGATGCAACTAGTGTTAAATTAAATAGAACAAATATATCAGAAGCTACTTGTATATTTTATACTATAATTGTAGCTTATACTTTTTATGATTGGACAATTAATAAAGATGAACTGAATAAATTACAAAAATATAATAAAATAATAGATTTATCAATCGATTTAAATCAGGATTATTACCAAAAAGAAAAGGGGCTTGCATCATATATAACTGGTGAAATACAAAAAGAAATTAAACAAGATATTAGTATAGAAGAAAATGTAGGGGGTGAAAAATATTTAGAAAAGTATTGTGGTAAAACTAATTATCAAAATTTTATAGCATTCGCAACTAAGATAAAAGTTTAAAAATATTATTTTCAAATTTTGATAATAAGCTACAAGATTCGACAAAATATTTAATATAAATATGTTATATTATATATGAAACCATATATGTTCAATAGAAATTATTAAAAATATAAAAATGAAGAGGAATAAATGAAAGTTGTAGATAAAATTGAAATAAAGGGTATAAGTGAATGTAAAATTACTTTTATAAGGATTAATCCTGAAGACAAAAAAGACACAATAAAAAAAATTCTAGAGCAAATATCTAATTTATCTTGGATCGATAAATTAATGCCGGACGAATTAAAAAATTCTATGAAAGCAAGAGTTGATCCAACAGTTGATTTCTTAGATAAACAGTTAAGTAACAATAATGAAGATGAAATAACCTCTAAAACTGGTGAATACTTTGTTTCAGAAATTGCTAGAGAGACCATAATAAATGAATTAGAATATTCAGATATTCCATTAGCGGAATTAAGAAAAGAGAAAGTATCGGGAAATCCTGGATTTGATTATCATAGTGAAAATAAAAATAATATAATCATTTTTGGAGAAGCTAAATATGTAGCTGGTCAAAATGCATATGGGAGAGCATTAAAACAAGTAGTGGAATTTATTGATGCTAAGAAAGACTTAAAAGAATTAACTGAATTAACATCTTTTGTTAGCAATGAAGCTATAAAAAATGCTAATTTAGAGAGAAAGGGATATGCAATAGGTTTTTCTTCATATAGTACTAGTAGTGAAGATTTAATTAGCAATATAAGAAAAAGTAAACATTTTAAAAAGATAATTAGGTATGAGGAAATCGTAATTGTAGCAGTAGATATTAATGGATAATTTAATTGATAAAATAGTAAAAGGTAAAGAGTTAGAAGAAATAATTGAATATGTTAGAAAAGATATATATGTTAATGGACCAATAAGCACATTAGATATGGAAATATTATCTTACCTAAAATACTATCAACCAGAATTCTTATCAAAATATGAGGGAGATATATTGGAAAGAATGGGAATTTTCTATAAAGAAAATAAAATAAATAGTATAGAAGGATTAATTATGTCTAATTATAAAAAAGTAATAGCTGAGAAATACAACAAATTTTACACGCCTATACAAACAAATTTAATAAATAATATTTTATTGAACAAGAACTTTAGTTTTTCAGCACCAACAAGCACGGGAAAATCATATGTTTTTAGAGAGATAATTGAAGATAAAGATAAAAAAGATGTAGCTATTATAGTTCCGTCAAGAGCTTTAATAAATGAGTATTTTATAAAAATTCGAGATATTATAAAAGATAAAAGTGTTAATGTGTTGACATCTGTAGAAATAATAAATAAAAAAATAGCAAAAAGAAATGTCTTTATACTAACTCCTGAAAGAGCAAAAGAGCTTTTTAAATATAAGGAAGAGTTGCAATTAGATTTTGTTTTATTTGATGAAGCACAATTAGGGGATGAAGAAAGTACTAGAGGAATGATATTCGATAGTATTGTTAGAAGAATAAAAAGAAATTTTCCGAAAACAAAATTATTATTTGCACATCCTTTTATAAATAATCCAGAAGCACAATTAAAAAAGAATAATATAGAAGAAGGGGACTATAAAAATTATTTAGAGAAAAATGTAGGACAAATGTTTATTTCTTATGATAGTGGTAAATATTATCATTTCGGAATTGAAAAAGAAGTAATGGGAAATAATAAAATAAAAATGGAAGAAGACCCAATTAAAAACATCATAATAAATAATGGAACTGTTTTAATATATACTGCCAAAACAAGTATATATAATGGAAAAATTTTTGAAAAATTTGGTAAGTATATAGAGTTATGTGAAGAAATAAAAGATAAGAAAGCCTTGAAGTTAATAAAAGAATTAAAAGAATTAATTGGAGCAACTCAAAAGAAAAAAAGCGAGAAATATTCTAAAATGATAGAATTATTAAAACGAGGTATTATTACTCATCATGGTTCGCTGCCATTAAAAGCGAGAATAATATTAGAAGAGTTTACTCAAAATAATTTTTGTAGAATTTGTTTTGCTACATCGACTTTAGTACAAGGAATAAATATGCCATTTGATGTTGTTTGGATAGATAAATTCGAAAGTAGTCAAATGCTAAGTATATTAAATTTAATAGGAAGAGCTGGAAGAGCTACGACAAAAGAAAAGTTTGATTATGGAATAGTTGTTGTAAAGGATGCCAATAAAAGCAGATTAAGAAGTATAATAAAAACAAAAATAAAATTAAAAGAAGTATCATTGCTTGATGTTGAGAATAATGAAGAAGAAGATAATGTAAGAGACTTTAAGGAGTCTATAAAAAATGGGACTTTATCGGATGAATATAATTTAACTCAAAAACAGTTAGAAAGATTAGAAGAAAAAAGTTTAGATAATTCTATAGAATTTATATTAGAAAAAATGGTAAGAAAAAATTCATTTATTAGTGTAGATGAATTTAATAAATACGAACGTTCTATACGAACTAAAATAAGAGAGGAGTTTGAAAAGATATATATAGCATATTTAAATAGAGCTGAACTATCTTCTGGAGAAAAATCAGTATTATCAAATGCAATTAAGATTTTAGTTTGGCAAATAAATGGAAAAACATTTAAACAGGTGGTATGGTATAGATATTCATATATAACTCGATTAGAAGAAAGAAAAGAGTTAATGAAACAAAAAAATAAAAAAGAAGCTCAAAACGAGATTGCTAATATGGAAGCAAGATTTACAATGGAATGCTCAGATATACCAAATAAAGATTTAATGTCTTTTAACATGCTTAAAGGAAAAAAAGTAAATGAAGTAAGCTATGATAGAATAGTATTTGATACATATGATTACATTGATAAAATAATTGGTTTTAAATTGAAAGATATATACTATGCGACTTTTCAAAAATTTTTTGAAAGAACAGGAGATATAAGGGCTAAAAATATGGCATTATATTTAAAATATGGAACAATTGATTATGTTGAAATAATGTTAATAAGGTATGGATTTTCTTTTGAGACAATTGAATGGTTGAAAAAATATGTAAAAAAAATAGATGAAGATGAGATTGTTTTTAAGAAAAAAATAATGGTATTGTCAAAAGATAAATTTAAAGAAATAGAACATTATGTATAGAAAAAGCCCAATAGGGCTTTTTTCTACACCAACTTAACCTCTTCCATCACAAACTCATCCACCATTTCCTGAATCATATAAATATAATTAACCTGCTCAACAAAACTCTCATTCTCAGAAGGAGCAGGAAATCTTTTTTTAAGTTCAAACTCAATCAAATTAGCATAACCCTTCAAATGATATTCAAACTCCAACAAATAATCCATAACAGAACCATCCATAACCAAACGAGAAAACTTAAAAGGCTTATACTCTTCCAAATACTTCTTAGCCCAGATACCATATTTACCTAGTTTCAAATTTACCACCACCCAAACTCATAATAACCAAATTCAAGCAATCACCAAAACCAGCCCTATAATATTTATCATTCCAATAACCAATATAATCAAGATAATTTTCATCAAGCTTGTCCAATTGCTTTTGAACATACTTCTTATTACAACTTGCAACATTTTTCAAAATATTATCACAATACTTATCAAACTCAATCAAATGTCCTTTATCTTCTTCAGTAATTCTGCTCAAACACTCATCTCTAAAAATTATCCATTCTTTCATTAAATCATTAACTTTATTATCTAAATCCATAAAAATCATTCCTTTCAAAATTTAATCAAAAATCTAAAATAGTCATAAAAATTCATTAAAAAACTAATCAAAATCGTAAAAAATAAATTTAATTACTATTAGAAATCAAATACAGTTAGTAAGAATTTCCAAAAATTTTCCAACAAAAATTAAATGCAATTAGCACCAATCTCCTAAAATATTCCAATAAAAATTGGGGAGAAATTGGGGATCAAATTTTCAAAATCACCCCAATTTCAACAAAATTGTACACTAAATAAAAAAACAGCAAAGTACTAATATCACTAGCATACAATACAATTCAACACATCCAACAAAATATGTTATGTAACCCTCATAACCCGAAGGCCTACATTCTTAAATTCTATTCAAACAAATAATAAATCAAGCTTAATTAACAAACAAATCAGTTCAAAAAACTATTCCCAATTATCACCAAAAGTGTTATAATAAAAAGAAAAAAATAGGAGAAAAACTATGAACCAAAAAACAAGTAATGAAATAACAATAAAAATAAAATGTCAATTGAGCGAATTCTATAAAATAATAGAAGAAAAAGGATTCAAAAAAATAAGACAATTCTCAATGGACGACACATATTTCATACCAAAAGAAATAGAACTAGACAAACTAAGTACAAGAGACATTTTATCGAAAGCAGTATTAGTAAGAGATATTATAGGAAAAACTTCAAATAAAAGAACAAAACTAATAACATATAAAATAAAAAATATTGATGAAAAGGGAAATATATTAAATCAAGAATCCATTAACTGTAACACTTTAGATATGGAAGACGCAAAAAAGTTATTAAAAGCAATAGGATATGAAGAAATTATGAATATAAAAGAAGAGGATATAATATATGAAAAAGACGGATTTGAATTAGCAATAAAAAATATAAATAATGGTGACAAGTTAATAGAAATAGAGGAAACAGAGGAGATAAATACTATAGAAAAATTAATTCAAAAAGTAAATGAAATAGGAATACCAATTTATACAGATAACTATTTCGTAAAAAAGGCAGAAATAGAACTAGATAAAATATTAAATAAAAAAACCAAAAATGAAAAAGAACATAAAAAATATTAACAAAGAATTTCAGGAATACAAGAGAGCGCGTGAATCTTAGTCAAATTAATTCCAAACCCAAATAGCAAGAAAGGATCAAAATAACATGGTAAAAAACATAGTAAAAGACATAATGTTTCTATCTCAAAAATCAGAAAAAGCAACAGAAAAAGACAAATACATAGCACAAGACCTACTAGACACATTAAAAGCAAACAAAGACAGATGTGTAGGACTAGCAGCAAACATGATAGGATATAATAAAGCAATAATCTGTATATCAGGAGGAATATACGACTTTATAATGATAAATCCAAGTATAACAAATAAAAAAGAAGAATATCAAACAGAAGAAGGATGTCTATCATTAATCGGAGAAAGAAAATGCAAAAGATATAAAGAAATTGAAGTAGAATATATGGACATAAATTTCAATAAACAACACGGAAAATATAATGGATTTATTGCAGAAATAATCCAACATGAAATAGATCATACAAATGGAATAATAATATAAAAAAATAAATTGGCTAACAACAATACGATAAATACAAAAAATATACACAAAAAGCATAAAAATTAAATAAACAAAGCAATGATTGACTACTATACATAAATAGTATAAGATAAAAATGCAATTAAATTAAAATAAAAAAAATTTCAAAAGAAAATCAAAAGAGATACTTTTAGATAAAACTAAAGGTATCTTTTTGATTTTTAAAGAAGAAAATAGTTTGAAATAAAATCTTTCTTTATAATGTGTGGCTTTTAGATAAGCAAGAAAGGACTGGAAAATAAAATGGATGGAAAATCGTATGTATTAGAAAACATTGTTCAAAACTATAGGATAAAGGATGAAGAAAAAGTAACATCTGAAACAATATATCAAATACTAGAAAACACAAGAATAACTATACAAGAACTAAAAAAATGTTTAGGAATCTCCAAAAATACATATGTTAAATTAAGAAAAGGCGAAAAATGTTATTTTATATGTAGACTTTGTACAAACATAAATAATAATAGAATTAGATATAAGCCAGAAGAACGAAAAATATTAAAACAGTATATAAAGAATGAATATTTAATTCCAGAAGACATAAAAGAAATGAGAAAATATATAACAGACGATATTAGATTAATTAAAATACTTGATATAAGTGCAGAAAAATATATAAAGACATTGAATGGAAAAATAAAAAGAATAAAAAATAAGATTTTTGATTATCAAGATAAAATAAATATAAGAAATAATATAATAAAAGATACAAAAAATGACAATATTATAACTCTTAAAGAAGTAAAAAAAGCAAAAGAAGATAAAGGATATACAGACTATCAAATAAAAGAATCATTAGGTCTTAAAACAAAACAATATAGAGAATTAATAAAAGGAAAAGAGATAAAACTTAAAAAAATTTCACCCAAAGATAAAGTAAAAGCAGATTTATTGAAAATAGATATAGAAAATTTAAGCAAATTCGGAGATAGAGATTATTCAACAGAAGAAATAATGAATATTTGTAAAGAATATAATATTGGAATAAATACATTTATAAAAGAAATAATTGGAAACAAGAAAAATCCAGAATTAACTCGAAAAGTATTTAATATTTCAGATGGAAAAATATATCTAGGAAAACAAAAGCAAATAAGTAACGAATTAATTGAAAAAATATATTTAACAAAAGATAAAACAATTGAAAAATTGGCTATTGTGATAGCTCAAATGTACGGAAGATTAAACAATTTTGAAGACTTAAAACAAGAAGTATACTTAAAATTAATAGAGAATGGTGGAAAAATTGAAACCAATTTATCTTATGATCAAAATTTAGTAATAAATGTCCTTATGAAAGGCATAAAATATGCAATGTTTAATTATTTGTCAAAAAATAAATTTGAAATAAGTCTTATTCAGCAAACAGCAGATGGTTATTTTGATTTACTAGATGTAATTGAAGATAATACATATAATCCACAAGACGTATTTGAAAATAGTAATACAGATACATTATTAAGTAGTGAAGATATAACAGATCAACATAGAGAATTTTATGAAGTGTTAAAAAGATATTCAGATATATTGATAGATAACAGAGAAAAAGGATTAGAAAAAATAGCTCAAATATTTGATATTAGTGTGGAGACGGTAATGCAGAAGATGATAGAATTACAAACAATTGCAATTAATAGTCAGCTAGTAAAACTTGATTCAAGAGGACGAGTTTTACTAAATGAAGTCATTTAATAATTTTTGCTTGAAAATATAATACATTTGAGATATAATAAAAACGATAAAAAATGAAGAAAGGAGTGTATGGTGTATTTAAGTATTAAATATCTCATACAATGATATCATGAAAACAACAGTATATTTAATAAGACACTCAGTAAGAATTAACACAAAAGACGTAATAGAAAGTTGGAAAACAAGTCAAGACAAAGTATTAAGAAGTGAAAAAATAATATTAAGTGTAACAGGAGAAAAAAGAGCAGAAATACTAAGCAATGAAGAAGAACTACAAAACATAGATGTAGTATATACAAGCAATTGTGTAAGAACATTGCAAACAGCAAAATATCTATTAGAAAAACAACACCTAAAAGCAAATATAGATGAAAGATTTGATGAAAAAAGAGTAGGAAAGCCAAATGATAAAGAATATCCAGATTGGTATACAAGACAATATGAAGACGAAAACTTCAAAACAGAAGGAGGAGAAAGCCAAGCAGAAGTAAGAGAAAGAGTAAATGAAGCATTCCAAGAAGTTGTTAGTCAAAATAAAGGAAAAAGAATAGCAATATTTGCACATGATTATGCAATAATGTATTTCTTATTAAAATGGTGTAAATTAGAAAAAGTAACACCAAATAGAGAACTAAAATTAAGCTTTAAAGGCAAAGTAGTATTTGATAAAAGAATAAATTCACCAGAAGTATTTAAATTAACTTTAAATGACGGAAATGAAATAGAAGAAATTGAAAATATTCCATTTGATGATTTAGAGTTTGATGATTTTAATAAATAATAAAAGCAAAATAGACATAATATCCAGTAAGTTAATTACAATATTAGATCTATTTTTGTTACTAAAATTTGCAATATTTTATTTTACAAAGACAAAAAGAATGTTATAATTAATAAAAAAATTTAATTAAGAAATAATATGAATGTTTTGGTAGAGACTTTAACCAAAAAATGTATTATACAAGGAGGAAAATATGTGTACTGCAGCAACATATAAAACAAAAGATTTTTATTTTGGGAGAACATTAGATTATGAGTTTTCTTATAATGAAGAAGTAGCAATAACACCAAGAAATTATCAATTTAATTTTAGAAATAAAGAATCAATAACAAATCATTATGCAATAATAGGAATGGCTTATGTAGCCGATAAATATCCATTATATTATGATGCAATAAATGAAAAAGGATTAGGAATAGCAGGATTAAATTTTGTTGGTAATGCTCATTATAATGAACCACAACAAGAAAAAGATAATATTGCACAATTTGAATTTATTCCATGGATTTTAAGCCAATGTGCTACAACAAAAGAAGCAAGAAGATTAATTGAAAAAATCAATTTACTAAATGTTCCATTTAGTGCTCAATTACCATTAGCACAATTGCATTGGATTATTTCAGATTCAGAAGAATCAATAACAGTAGAAGCGGTGAGAGATGGAATCAAAATATATGATAATCCAGTAGGAGTATTAACAAATAATCCACCATTTGATAAGCAATTATTTGCTTTAAATAATTATATGAATTTATCTAACAAATCTCCAAAGAATTCTTTTGCACAAAATCTAGAATTACAACAGTATAGTAGAGGAATGGGAGCAATTGGACTTCCTGGGGATTTATCATCACAATCAAGATTTGTTAGAGTAGCATTTGTAAAAATGAATTCTGTATCTGGTGAAGATGAAAATGAGTGTGTAAGTCAATTTTTCCATATACTTAATTCAGTTGATCAGCAAAGAGGTTGTTGCCAATTAGATGATGGAAAATATGAAATTACAATTTATACATCATGTTGTAATGCAACTAAAGGAATATATTATTATACAACTTATGATAATCATCAAATTACAGCAATTGATATGCACAAAGAAAATTTAGATGGAGAGAGTCTTATTAGATATCCATTAATAAAAGGTGAGCATATTAATTATCAAAATTAGTAATAAATATCCACAAATAGTGCAACTTTTGTGGATATTTATGATACAAAATATAAAGAAAAGGAGTGAAAAAATGGATTTAACTATTGATGTTGAAGATTATAAATTAAATGTGAGGGCTACAGTAATAATTGAACATAATGGAAAGATTTTAGTACATAGAAATGTAAATTCTAACCATTATGCTTTAATTGGAGGAAGAGTTAAAATTGGAGAGGACTCAGAAACTACAGTAAAAAGAGAAGTTATGGAAGAATTAGGCAAAAAAATAGAGGTTATTGGATATGTTGCAACAATAGAGAATTTTTTTGAAATGAAAGGTTCTAAATATCATGAGATATTATTTGTACATAAAGCAGAATTTGTTGATAAGGAAGATAAAAAAATAGAGTATACTTTAAAAAATACTGAAGGAGAGGATTGGCTTAAATATGAATGGTTAGACATTTCTAAAATCGATGAATATCCATTGCTTCCAACATCAATAAAAAGTGTATTAAAAGAAAATAAATTTCCTGTTCACAAAATTAATAAAGACATTTAACTTTTTTTATAAAACTAAACTATGATGAAAGAAATGAGGAGAATTATGGCAGAATTTTGGGATATATATGATGAAAATCGAAATAAAACAGGTAATTTAGCCCAGAGAGATGGATACGAATTTAAAGATGGAGAATATCATATTGTCGTAACTGGAATAATTTTCAATTCAAAATACGAAATATTGATAAGTAAAAGAGCTTCTTGGAAGAAATATGGAGGACTATGGGAATGTAATGGTGGTTCAATATTAGCAGGAGAAACAAGCTTGGAAGGAATTTTAAGAGAATTAAAAGAAGAACTAGGTATATCATTTACGGAAAAAGATGCAATTTTTTTGAAAGAAGTTAAAAGAGATAAAAAAGTACCAGACTTTAAAGATTTATGGATATTTCAAAAAAATATTTCAATTAATGAGATTACATTTCCTGATGGAGAAGCAACTGAAGCTAAATGGGTTACAATTAAACAATTTATAAATATGTATAATAATAAAGAAATTGTTCCAACAATTGATTTTGGAGAAGAAGAATACAAATTAGCTGTTGAAATTCTAAAAAAGAAAAAATTAGAAAGATATTATGATAATACAGAAGCAGATACTCCAAAGAAAAATGTAAAGTACTTTGTAGATAATATAAGTACAACTAGTGGGAAAGCAATTGATATCGGATGTGGAGCTGGTAATGATTCTGTTTATTTAATAAAAAATGGATGGAGTGTTGTTTCAATTGATAAAGAAAATGTAGGAGAAAGAATTTCAAAAAGGCTAGATGCTGAAGAACAAAAAAGATTTAAGTTTCAACAACAAAATTTTAATGATATGAAATTGGAAAAAGTAGATCTAATTGTTGCTAATTATAGTTTGCCGTTTTGCAATAATGAAAAAATAAATGATGTGTGGAGAAATATTGTAAATAGCATAAGAACAAATGGTTATTTTGTTGGAAACTTTTTTGGAATAAAAGATTCTTGGAATAAAGCTGAATCTAATATGACATTTTTTACAAAAGAGCAGGTACAAAATTTATTTGATGAATTTGATATTATTAAATTTAACGAAGTAGAAAAAGAAGGTTTAACAGGTCTTGGAAATATGAAGTATTGGCATATTTTTAATGTTATTGCAAAGAAAAAATAATTAAAAAGCACTATATAGCAAAATGTAGTGCTTTTTATAAATTTAAAACCCAATAATCTCATTATAACAGCTAATAGCAAAATTATCAGTCATACCAGAAATATAATAAATAATAGCCTTATAAAAATCCGTGGAAACAGACATATCAAAAATAACTTTATTTTTCAAATTAGAATTAGACCTATCAGTCAAATTCCAATACTTCTTAATCCAATCAACAAAACTAGAAATAAGAACAGGATAGAAAACCTTAATAGAATTCAATTTTTCCAAAGTATTTTCATTATCGTAACATTCAGCCAAAACATTAAAAATCTGATTAATAACAAGCCTAAAATAATCAAAAGGATATTGAAGATGTTTGTTAAAATAAATATGTTCATAATTAAATTTTTTAATATCATTTAACAATTTCAAATTTTCATCAGAAAAACGAAGACCATTTTCAGGTGAAGAATTTGAACAAATATCATAAATTAAAGTATTAATAATATTAGAATTATTAATCTTTTGAGCTCTATCATATTTTAATAAATCATAAAGTTCATCCAAATGATTATCAATAATATGTAAATATATTGCATCTTCGATATCACGAATTATATAAGAAATTTTGTCAGAAATTTTTACAACACAACCTTCCCAAGTATAAGGGCTATATTGATTAGGATAAGTATAATTGTTCAAATCAATATAACCATTTCTAGGCTTTATACAATTTTCATCAATTTCACCACAATGCGAAATAATACCATCTCTAACAGCATAGGTTAAATTCATGTTTTCAAAATTAGAATTACAATCTTCTAATAATTCAATATTATCAACAATGTTAACACCATTTTTTTCATGCCAAAAAGAATCTCCGATATATTTTTTTGATATTTCAGATAAAATTCTTTCACCTTGGTGACCAAATGGTGCATGGCCTAAATCATGTCCAATAGAAATGGCTTTAGTTAATTCTGTATTTAAACCTAATGTATTAGAGATAGTGTAGCTAATAGAATCAACATGGCTAACATGTTCCATTCTTGTACAGATATGATCACTTGTAGGTGAAAAAAATACTTGTGTTTTATGTTTCATTCTTTTATAAGCATTTGAATGTAAAATTCTATTGTAATCACGTTCAAAATCACTTCTTAAATCATTCTCTCTCTTATAGATTTCTTTTTCTCTATGTATTAAATTGTTCCATTTTGGATTATTAATATCAGCTTTTTCATTTATAAATTTTTTCATAAAATCAATCCTTTCAAAATGATGTAGTAAAATTATACAATAAAATTAATAAAAAATCTAGATAATAGATTGAGTTAGAAGTATAAAATATTTACAATGTGAAGAATAAAAAGTAAAATAGTATCAAATTTATAAAATAAGTAAAAACAAAAAGCATATTCAAAAAAATATATCGTCGAATATAGTATTTTACAAGAAATTATGATATTATTTATGTTTATAAAAGGAATAAATCCTAAAACAAAATTAAAGAAAGGAATGTGGAATTATGGAAGCAAAACCTATGAAAATTTTGATTATAGAAGATGATATTAATGATTGTAATAATTTTATTAATTGTGTAAAAAATAGAAATGATGTAGAAATTGTTGCAATAACAGATTCAGACATAGATGGATTAAGATATGCTAAAACATTAAGGCCAGAAGGAATTGTTTTAGATTTAGAGCTGAATAATAGTTCATCTGGCAATGTAGATTCTTTGGATTTTGTTACAAATTTACAAGCTCTAAATTTAGAATATATGCCAATAGTAATAGTTACAACACATGTTAATTCGAAAAGAACATATGATATTTTACATAGAGAAGGTGTTGATTTTATATTGTATAAAGATCATCCAAATTATTCTGCAAATTTAGTATTGAATCATTTTATAAGTATGAGACAAGCAGAGAATGTTCAAAGTACGCAAAAGAATGTAGAAGAGGTATTAAAAGATAGGAAAAGTAAGATTTCAAGTTGTATAAATAAAGAATTAGAATTAGTTGGAATAACTTCAAAATTAAAAGGAAAACAATATATTCATGATGCAATTTTATATTTGATTGAAAATGATAATGATAATTCTAATCTTATAGCATATTTATCAAAAATACATAAAAAATCTGCAACAACAATTACAAATGGAATACAAAATGCAATCTTTCATGCATGGAGAATTACTCCTGTTGAAGATTTAACTAGACATTATACTGCAAGAGTTAATTATGAAACTGGAGTACCAACTCCAATGGAGTTTATATATTATTATAAAGATAAAATAAAAATGATGATTTAATAAAAGGACTGATTAAAAATCTGTCCTTTTATTTTTTTGTTTAAATTGGTAAGAAAAAATAGTATTGAATAATTTTTTATAGGAAAAAATTGTGGCTAGAAAATTCAAAGAACGAAAATTATATATTAAAAAAAATTAATAGAATATGTTAAAAATAACAAAAAATTACAAAAGTCAAACTAAAAAAATTTAAAAAATACAAAATTAATAGATGTTTTTCTATCACTAAAAATCGCTTGATTTAAGGCTTATGGTGATATTTTTATTATAGCAAAACAATATGGACCGAGCACAAAAGATAAAAAGGTGGTGGAAAAACTATGGACTGGTGGGACGAATTAATGGAATGGATTAGAAAATGGTGGGTATAAAATTCACTAGATTTAATAAAGATAGGCGATATAAGGTAAATCCTAATATTGCTTATCTTTTTATTTTGAGTTATAATTGATGCTAAGGAGATTGGTATATGAATGATTTTTTTAATGTTACTAATAATATAGATATAGTTATAAAATGTATTATAATTATTTTTACACAAATAACATGTTATAAGATTATAAATGATAATAAATATATAACGATTTCTAAGTGTGTTGGCTATGCTACATCAATTATTTTGTCAATTTTGATGAAATTTATAGAGTATAAAACAGATTTATTTTGTAGTACTATTGTTTTGGTTTTCTTGATGAGTTTTATTTTTTTGTTTATATCAAAGAAAAAGATTGGATATAGTTTAATTTTAACTATAATAAGTTTAGCAATAAACTATGTGATATATTTTATTTCATTAATTATAGCATTTTTAATAACAAATGGAATTGGAAATAAGAAAAATGATAGTGTTAATGTATTAATAATTGTTATATGTAATATGATAATATTGATGTTAGGATTTAAAAATAAGAAGATAAAATATGGTATAATTTCATTGCAAAACAATTTAAACAATGAATATATCGAATTATTAATATTAACAATAAGTGTAGGAATATTATTTATAGGCATAATATTCTCAAACAAAATAATAGTATCAATAAATAACTATTTTTGTATATTTATTATATTAGGAATACTAATGTTAATAACAATTCAAAAATCACTTCAATTATATTATAAGCAACAAATGTTAATAAAAGACTTAAAAGAAACCAAAGAAGAATTAGAAAAGAAAAATAAAGAAATTCAGAAATTAGAAAATGAGAATATAGAAATCAGTAAAAAAAGACATACAATAGTTCATAAGCAGAAATCATTAGAACGTAAATTAGAAGAGATAATAATGAAATCAGAAATAAGTACAGAAGAAGCAGCAAAAGTAAAAGTAAGATTAGAAAAGTTAAATAGTGAAATATATAATAAGAAAGAGGTAATCGAATTAGACAAAACTGGAATAGAAAACATAGATGATATGTTAAAATATATGCAAATAGAATGTATAAAGAATAAAATAGATTTTACATTAAAAATTACAGGAAATATATATTATATGATTAACAATCTTATAAATAAAGAAGATTTAGAAACTCTTTTAGCAGATCATATAAAAGATGCAATAATTGCAATTAATCATACAGAAAATATAAATAAAAGTATATTAGTAAGATTAGGTGAAATTGACGGAAATTATGGATTATATATTTATGATTCAGGAGTTGAATTTCCAAAAGAAGTATTAGAAAATTTAGGAAAAAAGCCATGTACCACATATAAAAATGAAGGTGGTACTGGAATGGGATTCATGAATACATTTGATACATTAAGAAAGTGTAATGCAAGTTTAATTATTGAGGAATTAAATGAACCAAAAGAAGATAATTATACAAAAATAGTTGAAATAAAATTTGATAAAAAGAATGAATTTAAAGTAAATTCATATAAAAATAAAAATCGTTAAGTACAATACTTAATGATTTTTATTTAATTAAATATTATCAATAAAAACTATTAAAGTCAATAAAAAGTATATATATTCATTAAATTAATTTAAAAATATAAAGAATTTAATAATACTGAAAATTCAATAACTGTTACAATTATGCAAATCATTAAGTATTGTACTTAATGAACAAAGGAGAACAGTATGAAAACAAAAGAAAATAAAGGGGTAACACTAATTGCATTAGCAGTAACAATAATAATAATGCTAATATTAGCAGGAGTAACAATATCTGCATTAACAGGAAACAGTGGAATAACTAAAAATGCAAAAAAGGCCAGAGATGCACAAAAAAATGCGCAAACACTTGAAAGTTTGCAACTTATGTTTATGGACTATAATATAGGAGAAAAAGATGAAGAAACAATATCACAATATTTAGAATCAAAAGTAAGAAGTGGAGACATTGACGAATTTAGATTTTATATTATCGATGATGAATTAAAAATGGTAATAAAAAAAGATGAAAGATATTTTTTCGTTAGAAGAGAAAATGAATTTTATACAGTAACTGAAATGGGAACAGAATTAGGAGAAATAATACCAGGGGTAACAGTAGTAACAAGAGAAGAATTTTATTCATTAAGAGATAACTCAATGAAATTTAAGCTTAATGAAGGTGAATCATCAACACTAATGTTTTTTGATGAAATCAATGATCCATTTAATCTTGAAATCTTAGGTGGAAATGTAACGATGTATGTAACACAAGACATGTCATTAACAAATGCTGGTATGACAAGAAGTGCAGTAGATATTCATCCAGGAGCTACATTAAATCTATATATATGTAAAGGTGTAACAATGAATGTAGATAGTGGATATGGAGCCGAAGGAACAACAGGAAATGCATTAGGAGCTGAAGGAGGAAAAGGAGGATATGCTGGTATCCATTTACCAGAGGGAGCAACTCTTAATCTATATGGAAAAGGTAAATTGATAGCCTATGGTGGAAATGCAGGAACTGGAGGAGGAAGTACATCAGGAAATAGAGGCGGAGGTGGCGGCGGTGGAGCCGGTGCCGGAATTGGTGGAAATGGAGGAGATGGCGGACAAGCTGGAACAACATTTACACCAAGATTAGATACTAATAGCGGAAGTGATGGAAAGGCCGGAGAAAATTGCGGAACATTATGCATATATGATGAATTAGAAATTTATGCTTATGGAGGAGCAGGTGGAGCTGGCGGATATGATTCAACAAATAATAGTGGATCAGGAGCTGGTGGATATCCAGCCGCTGGAATTGGCGGTGGAGGTGCTGGCGGACGGAGGTGGCGATCATGCTTGTCCGGCTGGAGGATATACATCTGGAAATGGAGAAAATAGTATACAAGCTGGAAATAATGGAATGGGATCTGTTGGAGGATATGGTTCAATTGGATCTAGTGGTGGCTATTATAGTAAAGGTTCTGCAAGAAGTAATGGATTAGTTGCATATTTTAATCAAGGTGGAATGTGGTTTGGAAATTCAGAATGGTATAGAGATTTTTCAGGTTCAGGAGGAACTGCAGGAGCTGGAGGTCAAATATATTATAAAAGTTTAGATAAAATAAATGCCTATAATGGAGATAGAATAACCAATAAAGATTATACAACAATATATTATGAATATAATCCAGAAGGAACACTTACTAAAGAAATTGCAAAGGTAGTTCAAAAGCAAAATGGAGAAAAATTTATACCAGCTAAAATATTTGCTCAAGCAGGAACAATAAGAGCAACATATCATACAAATCAACATATGTCACAAGAAGAATGTTCAAAAAGAGGAATTACTTATTGTGGAGATTCAAGTGGAAAAACAGTCAATGTAAAAATGACAGAGCAAACGTCAACTAAAAAAACACAATATGGTCAGGGAATAGGTTCTGGAGCAGGAAATCTTGAACAAAGTAATGGAATATTAAAACCAATATCAGAATATAAATAAAAAACACCGAAAGGTGTTTTTTATTTATATATAATATTTTCCTTGCCACAAATCATTATCACGAAGATATTTATCAAGACCATTCATAATCCATTTTTTATGAGAATTCCAATCTGGAGCAACAAGCAAATCTTTAGGAGCATCACCTGAAACACGATGAATAACAATATTAGGATTAATATGTGATAAAATATATCCAGCACATTCTAAATAATATTCAAGAGAAATAGGAGTATATGTTCCATTATAATACATACTAGCTAAAACAGTATTTTCAACAACATAAGTGCAATGAATTTTTAAACCTTGAATATTATGATTATTAATAAAATCAATAGTATTTTTTATATCATAAAAAGATTCATTAGGTAATCCAACCATAATATGTGTAACAACATCAATATTATACTTATTAAGTAAATCAACAGCTTTAGAAAATTGCTGTGAAGAGTAGCCTCTATTAATTAATTTACCAGTTTCATCATTAGAGGTTTGTAAACCAAGTTCAACCCAAACATAATATTTATCACAATAAGATTTTAAAAGCTTGCAAATATCTTCATTTATACAATCAGGACGAGTTGCAATAGCTAAAGCAACAATTCTATTATCAATTAAAGCAGAATCATATTTAAGTTTTAAATTAGAAATAGAATCATAAGTATTAGTAAAATTTTGAAAATATGCTATAAATTTATTTGCTCTTTCTGCTTTATATGTTGTAAAATAATTTTTTACTTGGTCTGAAATAAAATTTTCAATAGTATGTGAATTAGAGCAAAATTTTATATGATCACCAGAACCACGTTCACTACAAAAAATACAGCCACCATTACTAATAGAACCATCTCTATTTGGACAAGAAAATCCACCATCAATACAAATTTTTAAAGTTCTTTCACCAAATTTATCTTTCAAATATTTATTTAAATGTTTATATCTTTCTAAATTTTCCATAATAAAAATAGTATAACATAAAAGCTTGAAAAAACCAAGATTATAATATATAATAACACCATATTTTTTAAATTAAAATATAAAAATTTCAGGAGAAATTTATGATAAGAGAAAAAATCAGTGAATTATCTAAAAATATGAAAGAAGATCATATAAGCGAAAGTTCAGCACAATGTGCATATTATACAATATTATCATTTATACCATTTATAATGTTAGTAATAACACTTATACAATATACAGGAGTTGAGCCACAAACATTATTTGATGTAATTTCTAAAATAATTCCATCAAGTATGAGTGAAATGATATTAGGAATTGTACAAGAAGTATATTCAAAATCAATAGGTACAATTTCAATTTCTGTAATATTTACAATTTGGGCGGCAGGAAAAGGATTATATGCATTGACAAAAGGATTACAGATTGTGTATAATACAGACGATAAAGAAGAAACATCATATTTATATACAAGAGTAAAAGCTGTTATTGAAACAATAGTATTTATAGTATTGATTGTAATGGGACTAACATTATTAGTATTTGGTAATGGAATTATAAGTATAATAAAAGAAAAATTTGGAACATTAGAAAATTACAATTTAATTTCATCAATAGCAACAGAAATTGGATTGATTTTTGTAACATTTATTGTATTTATATTATTATATAAATTTATGCCAAAACATAAAATGGCATTAAAAACTCAAGTATATGGGGCAATATTTGGAGCAATAGCATTAAATGTAATTTCATTTGTATTTTCAAGATATTTAACAATATTTAAAGGATTTTCAATAACATATGGAAGTTTAACAACAGTAATGTTAATAATGATGTGGACATATTCATGTTTCTATGCATTATTTTTAGGAGCAGAATTAAATAAAATATTAAACCAAAAAAAGGAGAATTAGGATGAATATTGACGAAGTAAAAATATATGTACTAGTATTTTTCATATATGCTTTTGCTGGATGGATAATGGAAACAATATCAATTTCAATAAGAAATAAAAAGTTTGTAAATAGAGGTTTTTTAATTGGACCTGTTTGTCCAATATATGGATATGGAGTAGTATTAGTAAGTTTATTATTACAAAAATATCAGAATGATATAATAGTAACTTTTTTTATGTCTATAATAATTTGTGGTTTTCTAGAATATTTTACAAGTTATTTTATGGAAATAATATTTAAGGCAAGATGGTGGGATTATAGTCAAAGAAAATTTAATATTAATGGTAGAGTTTGTTTAGAAAATTTAGTATTATTTGGATTAGCAAGTTGTGTAATAATATATGTAACAAATCCATTTATAATAAAACATTTAAAAATGATACCAAGTATGGTACAAAATGTATTGATTGGAGCATTATTAGCAGTCCATTTAGTTGATAATATTGTATCATATAAGATTATACTTAACTTGAAAAAGGTATCAAATGAAATTAAGGATGATACAATTGAAATTTCTGAAAAGGTTAAAAATATTATACATAATAAATCTAGATTATATAGAAGATTGGTAAATGCATTCCCTAATATAAAAGAAAAAGTTCAATTTAAAAAGTGGACTTTGAAAGAAAAATTAGAAGATATAAAGAGACAAATCAAAAAAGAAGCATAGAGCTTCTTTTTTTGCACTTATCATTCCTAAATGACCAATTAGATTAAAACAATAGAAAAAAAATTAAAAGTATGATATAATAAAAACATCAATTATAAGAAAGGGGAAAATAAATTGGGATTAGTTTTAAAAAATGTTTCTAAAACATTTGTAGGAAAAAGAGCAGTAGATAATATTTCATTTGAACTAAATAAGCCAGGAGTATTTGGATTATTAGGAACAAATGGAGCAGGAAAAACAACTACAATAAGAATGTTATTAGGAATAATAAAAAAAGATAGTGGTAAGATAACTTGGAATGGAAAAGTAGTAGATAGAAAGTCTGTTAACTTTGGTTATTTACCAGAAGAAAGAGGAGTTTATCCAAAGACAAAAATATATAATCAATTAATGTATTTTGCTGAATTAAAAGGAATGAAAAAAGAAGAAGCAGATGAAGCAATAAAAAATTGGGCCAAAAAATTAAAAGTGGAAGAATATTTAGATAAACCAGCAGAAAAATTATCAAAAGGAAATCAACAAAAAATTCAATTTATGACAGCAGTAATACATAATCCAGAATTATTAGTATTGGATGAACCATTTAGTGGATTGGATCCAGTGAATACTGAATTATTGAAAAATATAATAATTAATTTAGTAAAAGAAGGAAAATACATAATAATGTCAGCACATCAAATGTCTACAATTGAGGAATTTTGTTCAGATATATTAATTTTAAATAAAGGAAAAACAGTCATAAAAGGTAATTTGAAAGAAATAAAAGATACATATCCAGCAAACAGAGTTCAAATTGAAACAAATGAGAATATAGAGACAGATATTAAAAAAGTAGGATTTGAAATTGAAAATATAAAAAATTATAGTTATACAGTAAAAATATTTGATGAACAAAAGGCACATGAATTATTAAAAGAATTAGTGATAAAAGGAATAACAATAAATAAATTTGAAATAATGAAGCCAACATTAAATGATATTTTCATAGAAAAGGTGGGTGAATAAAATGAAAGATTTATTTATAGTAACAAAGTTTACAATGAAAGATATGCTACAAAGAAAATCATTTATAATAACAACAATAATATTTTTGATAATGATAGTAGTTGGATTTAACATACCAAATTTTATGAAAATGTTAAATAAAGATTCAGATGTAAATAAAATTGAAATAATTGATTCTGGAAATGTATTTGAAGGAACACTTGAAAGTTTAAAAGATTTAGATACAGGATATGAAATTCAAATTTTAAATGAAGATTATGAAAAAATAAAAGAAAAAATAGAAAATGAAGAAATTGATTCTGCAATAATAGTAGAAAAACAAGATGAAAATATAAAAATTAAATATATAGTAAAAAGTGCAACAATGATGTCAGGAGTACCAGAAAACATTATTTCAACATTAAATACATTATATACAAATATTCAAATTAATAAATTGGGATTAACAGAAGAACAATTGAAATCTATTACTCCAAATTTTGAATTTGCATTAGAACAAACTGATGAAGAGGCAAGTGGAAATGTATATGCTATGATGTTACTTTCATTAGTGTTATTTTATGCAATATATTTTTGTGCATATCAAGTATCAAGTTCAATTACAACAGAAAAAACATCAAAAATAATTGAAACACTTGTAACATCTACATCTCCAAAGACAATTGTATTAGGAAAAACACTTGGAATAGGAATTGTTGGATTATTACAAATGATATTATTAGTAGGAACAGCATTAATTAGTGCAAAAACATTTTTAGAGCCAGGTATATTGGATTCAATAATAGATGTATCAAAAATAACACCATATTTAGGAATTATAACAATAATTTATTTTATATTTGGATATTTTGAATATGCTTTATTATATGCTTTAACAGGTTCAACAGTTAGTAAACCAGAAGATATTCAATCTGCAAATGGACCAGTTGCAATCCTTGCAGTAATAGGATTTTATTTATCATATTTTACGATGATGAATCCAGCGAGTGAATTGAATGTTTTTGCATCAATGTTTCCAATTTCATCACCATTTTGTATGCCATTTAGAATAATGATGGGACTTGCTAAGCCAACAGATGTTATAATTTCAATTGTAATCTTATTAATAACAGGTATTATAATTGCAAAAATAGCTATAAAAATTTATTCAAATGCAATTTTAAATTATGGCACTAAAATGAGTTTTAATGATATTGTAAAAATGTATAAAGACTAGAGCAAGGCTTACTACACTTTACAAATTATGTAAAGTGTGATAAAATAAGTTAAATAGCATGTTGCTTTGTTGAGCAATAACCTATTATACAAATTATTAATGGGTTTCCACTGTAGTGTGGAGGAAAGGATTTTTTATGAAAAAGTCGAATTTTTATCGTTTCCGGAATTATTTACGTGCAATCGCTATTGGCGCTTTGATTTTCATTTTGATTTATGCGAGCGCTATGTTAGCACCTAAGTTGATATCTGATAAAAGTACAAAGTTAAAAGTTTATCGGATGTCTAACAATGAATCCAATAATTGTACAATGAATCTTTACAATGATTATGTAACTAGTTTGAAAGGGGTGTCAATTCAGCCATATGCAGCTGACACTCAATATGTCATTGACTTGAAAGGACCATATAGCAAGATTTCAGTTTCAACTTATAATTCAATCCGAAAGGAGTGGGAAGATAAGGATATTATTGCTTTAGGAAATGAGCAGTATTCGATTAAGCCTGAAGCGGTAGGTTATTTTGATCATGACCATACAGTTACATACTGTGTCAATATTGAAAATGGAGATGATATTCAAAAATACTATTTTACTGTTAAGTGAAATAGTATAAAAAGTTCATAAATCCGAAAAACCAAAAGAGTTCTTCTATTTATTCAGAGGAACTCTTTTGGTTTTATGATATGTTCTAAAATGAAAAATATTAAGCCATAGTCAAAAAAGACTATGGCTTGGATTTTATGAATTCAAAATAGCATTAATTAATAAATCAAAAGTATAATTTAAACTTGTTTTCAAATCAGAATTAATTGCAATTTTAAATCCAGCAGAATTGGTATGACCTCTATGTATTTGTGATTTACAATATCCAAATTTCTTTCAGAAGGAAGTAAATCAGATTGAAGAATATATGTACATCCAACATCATGATTAGCTATAAATCTGTTCAATGCAAGTTCTGTTAGTGCTTTGGTTCTTTCATCTACACTTTGCAATTGTTTTCTAATAGATTGAATATCTATCAAATGTTCTTCGCAATAGTGTAAAATTTTTCTTGCTTCATCAGTAACGTTTAAAGTTAAATCAATAGTATCAGACAAAATGTCAACAGAAAAATATTCCTAATTTTTCATTTTATTTTTTACATAATTACAAATTATTTTTACAATTTCATCATTACCAATTTGACAGTCTAAACAAATGTCATAATTGTTTTTATTACCCCATATTTGATTTGAGATAACTTCATAATAAGTAGATCTTGCTTTATCAGATTTTTCCATATATGATTTTGCTGTTGAATCATTATCATTATAAAGTCTTTTTATAGTATCTATTTTGTATTGTTCAGGAGCATAAAGAAATATTTTAATTAAATCCTTGTTATCTCTTAAAATATAATCAGCAGATCTTCCAACAATTACACAACTTTCAGTATTAGCAATTTCTTTTATAACATTAGCTTGTTTGATAATAGAATCGCCATTTGCTTCTAATGATAAGAAATCATTATATAATTTATCAGTATCATTATAATTTTCTACTAAAGAATGTTTAATTGCAAAATCTTTAATTTCTTCTTTTCCATAAAATGCAATTCCAAGTTGTTTTGCAACATTTCTTGCAATTTCTTTACCATTTGTACCATGTTCACGAGATATTGAAATAACTAGATTATCTTTGTAAACAGTAGGTTCTAAAACTGCAATTTTTTGTTTGTAAGCATTTTTCAATATGAAAGCTGAAATTATAGCAGTAAGAATTTCAGAAATAGGGAATGTCCACCAAACTAAATTTATAACATTATCTGATAATGTAAATAAATATGCGATAGGGAATACAAATATAACTAATCTTAATAATGAAATTATAAGAGGTTTACCAGCATATCTAAGAGCTTGTAAAATACCTTGAACAGCAATAGAAAATCCCATAAATACAAAGCCAATACTTGAAATTCTAAGTGCTGTTGAACAAACATCAATAATTTGAGTTGTAGACCCACCAGATAATCCAAATAATTTTGATAATGGATTAGCAAAGATTTCAAATAATGCAGTGATTATTAAAGTGACAATTGCAGTATCTATAATTCCATATTTAATACAATCATCAGCTCTTTTTTTATCTTTCATACCATAATTAAATGATAATATTGTAATAATAGTATTAGATAATCCAAAACATGCAAGTACAGCAATATTTTGAATTTTATAATATATACCAAAAGATCCTACTAATATTGTTGGATCGGCTTTTGCTGTTCCTAGTATAGCATTCATTCCAGCCATCATAACAGAAAGTAATGATTGCATAATTGCAGCAGAAAGGCCTATACTATAAATTCCTTTTATTAAACCTAAATCAGGTTTTATGTATTTTAAATTTTTATCAATTTCTTTATTTACAGTGTAATGAAATATTATTGCGACAAATAAAGATAAAAATTGTCCAATTACTGTTGCCAAAGCAGCACCAGCAACACCCATATTTAATGGAAAAATAAAAATATAATCTAATACAATATTTGCAATTGCACCAGATATTTGTGCTATTGCAGATAAATTAGTTTTACCAGTTGCTTGTAAAAATCTTTCATATGCTGTATATGCAATAGAACCTAGTGAAAAACAACAGCAAATTTTTAAATACGTTGTTCCCATAGAAATTATTTCTTCATTACCAGCAGAAAATAAAGAAATGAACCATTTTGATCCAAACATTCCAAATAAAAAGAATAATATAAAAATGCAAATACTAATAAAAATACCATTACCAGCAACTTTATTTACTTGTTCTTTATTATTTTCTCCTAGATTTTTAGAAAGTAATGTGTTTAGCCCAATTCCTGTACCAACACCAATAGCAATAATTAAAATTTGAATAGGAAATGCTAATGTTAAAGCTTGATTTGCAATAGCACCTTGTTCTCCCATGTTTGTAACAAATATGCTATCTACAACATTGTATAATGCTTGTAGAACCATGGAAATAATCATAGGTAATCCCATTTTCCAGAAAAGTTTTTTCATTGGCATGTCAGCCATTTTGTTTTGTTTAACGTTTTCCATAACGTCCTCCTTTTATAAAATATTATTGTAGCTCTTATATACTAGGAAGTTCAGAGATCATTACTAGCACATAAAAAAAGCGGAAATCCAATTTGCTGGATTTCCGCTATATATCTTAGCTACTCGCAGGCGCTATTATAGCATAAAAAATTTTGAAATGTAATACCTAAATTAAAAAAATTTAAAATTATTGAAAATAAAAAATCATTATGATATATTTAAAAAGATAAAATATTATAAAAAAAGAGGTATAAAATGAAGGTAGAATTATTATGTAGTTGTGAAAAAGAAGAATTAGAAAAAAGAATTCAAAAAGTAGCTGCAGCAGGAAAATTATCAAGATTTAAAGGAAATGTTTTCGAAGTATTAGAAAATTGTAATGACTATGAAAAAAATTTAAAATTAATAAAAAGAATTATTTCAATGGGGCACAAATCAATTATTGAACATGATTATTTAGTATTTGCCATATCAGATGTAACGCCAATTATTGAACAAACAATTATTGGAAATAGATTAACTTCATTTACAATAAAATCTAGAAGAGAAGTAGATTTTCGTACTGCTGGATTTTATACACCAGAATTTAGAGATTCAAATTTAAATATACATCCACAAAATGAACAATTAAAAGAGAAATACCAAAAACATATGCAATATTTATTTAATACATATGGCGAATTAGTAGACAAAGGAATTGACGTAGAAGATGCAAGATTTATATTACCATATTGTTTTCATAGTAATATAATAATGGGATTAGATGCAAGAGAATTAGAAAAGATGGTTGAATCTTTTATATATGGAAGATTAAGTAGAATACAGGAATTAAATGAATTTGGAAAAATCTTATATGAAATTATAAAAGAAAAAGTACCATATTTAACAGAATGTATAGAAAATTCAAAAATGAATAGTGATAATCAATTTGAATATTTAGAAAAAATGATTAAAAAACCAGAAATAAAAATATTAGAAAAGCCAGAACTTTTAAGTTATACACCAAATGCAGATGATGTTGTACTAAAAAGTAATATAATGTATCATTATCAATGTTCAGAAAAAATGGCTGATGAGATATTAAAAGAATTAGAAGAAAAAGATGAAAATGCAAAAGAAAAAATGATGCAAAATATTCTTCATAAAGAAGAAAAAAGAGAATTAGAACAAGTAAGTTTTAGTTTTCAAATTCCAATTTCATTATCAATATTAACACATTTAACAAGACATAGAATGCATCCATTGCTAATACCAGAATTTGTACCATTATGGGATATGAAAAATTATATAACACCAGAAACAATAAAGAAAAACGCAAATGATGTATATCAAAAAGCTGTTAATGAAAATATAAAAATGTTTGATGAATTTAAAGAACAAGGAATTGCAGAAGAAGATTTAATATATTTTTATATTGGGGCACAAATGTTAAATGTTATAACAACAATGAATGCTAGAAATTTACAATGGGTTTCAAGAATGCGTTGTTGTAATAAGGCACAATGGCAAATTAGATTTATTACACAAGAAATGGTAAGACAAGTAAAATATGTAGCACCATTAATAGGAAAAGGACTTGGTCCAACATGTATAACAGATAAATATTGTGGTGAAGGCAAAGAATCATGTGGATTAATTGACAAAATCAATGCAAAATGATAAAATACAAACATTAACTTTTTTATCTCCTATTTGGAGTTGACATATAGAACGAATATACACCAACAAATGTTATGGGAGGCAAATTATGAAAGATTTTGAAAAACGGATTATTGAATTATGTAAAACGACAAATGTTGAAAAAATTTTAACAATAACAGGTATTGTTTTAGCAATAATAACACTTTTAGGGACTTTTCCTAGAATTATTAATGTATTAATAGCATTAGTAGTATTAGCAATTATTATCATTATTAGAATTGTTCGAAAAATAAAGAAAACAGATATAGAAACATTTTCTAAAAATAATTTTTGGTATGTGATTTTTTCAGACTCAAATGTATCTGAAGAGATATGCTTTATTACAACAATGCTCCTTTTTTACAGTATTCCTAGAAAAATCAAAATTACAACAGGAAGTTTGTTTTGGGATATTATTGTAGCATTGGTTATAGTTGCTATAGTATTTTTTATGAGTGGTAATATAGCAAAATTTTTCAAAAGTAAATTAAAGTAAAAATATAACTAATAGGCAAAAGTTTTATTAATTTTTGCCTATTAGTTTTTTTCTATTGAAAAATTAAGAGATTAATGATAAAGTTGTATATGTAAGAAAGGGGAGAAAATATGGAGAAAAAACAAAAGAAATCTATTATTTTAATTTTTATTATTTTTATTATTATGATATGTTTTTTTGAAGGTATGAGGGAAGAATTAGGTACAACAATAAAAAACACAGAGAAAACGAATTCAGATAATACATTTAAAATAATATCAAGTACAGAAAACAAAGACATAGAAGAAATCATACAAAATTATGCAAAAAAGAATAATATAGATGTAAGCATAGATTATGCAGGAACAATTGAAATAATGTCAAAACTTAATAATGGTGAAAAATATGATGCAGTATGGTGTTCAAATTCAATATGGTTATATATGCTAGATAGCAAAATAAAAACAACAAATTCAAAATCAACAAGTATAAATCCAGTAGTATTTGGAATAAAAAAATCAAAAGCTGAAGAATTAGGATTTATAGGAAAAGATGTTTATATGAAAGACATATTAGAGGCAATAAACCAAGGAAAACTAAAATTCAATATGTCATCACCAACTCAAACAAATACAGGAGCAACAGCATATTTAGGATTTTTAACAACACTTGCAGGAAATCCTGAAATATTAACAGAAGAAAACTTACAAAATGAGGAGTTAAAAGATCAGTTAATTCAATTATATTCAGGAGTAAAAAGATCATCAGGAGATGATGAATTTTTACAAGAAATGTTTTTAAAAGGTAATTATGAAGCATTAATAACTTATGAAACATCATTAATAAATATGAATAAACAGCTAGAACAAAAAGGAGAAGAACCATTATATGCAATATATACTAAAGATGGGGTTTCAATATCAGATTCACCATTTGCATATATAGATAATAAAGATGATGCTAAGCTAGAAGAATTTAAAAAAATACAAAATTACATATTAAGTAATGAAGGACAAGCTGAATTAGTGAAAACAGGAAGAAGAGTTTGGTTTGGTGGAATAAATGAAAATGCAGATAAAACAGTATTTAATCCAAACTGGGGAATAGATACAACAAAATATATTGTGCCAGTAAAATATCCAAGTACAGCAGTAATAAAAACAGCACTAGGAATATATCAAACAGAATTAAGAAAACCAATAAATATTGTATTTTGTTTAGATTATTCAGGAAGTATGTATGGAAGTGGAAGCAAACAATTAATAGAAGCAATGCAATATATCTTAAATGAAGAAGAAGCATCAAAAGATTTATTACAATTTTCAAATAAAGACAAAATAACAATAATACCATTTAATCATGAAATACTTGGAGAATATACAACAGAAGATGGAACTAAAACAGAAGAATTAATAAATCAAATAACATCAACAAAAGTAAATGGTGGAACAGATATATATATACCAGCAATTGAAGGATTAAATATATTAAATAAAGAAAACTTAGAAAAGTATAATACATCAGTAGTATTAATGACAGATGGTGAATCAAATTATAATAGATTAACCCAACTTCAATCAGTATATAGACAAATAAATAAAGATATACCAATATTTAGCATAATGTTTGGATCAGCAGATAAAACACAATTAGAAGATATAGCAAATTTAACAAATGCAAAAGTATTTGATGGAAGAACAAATTTATTAGAAGCATTTAAACAAGTAAGGGGATATAACTAGAAAGAAAGGAAAACATAATGAAAAAAGAATATATTTTTTCTGCAATATTAGGTGGAACATTTTTTGCAGTACCATATTTAGCTCTTGGAGTTCAATTAGTACCATCATTAGCAATAAGTGCAGTGGCATATGGAGCCGGAACCTTAATATTTAAAGATAGAAGTAAAATTGATTATTCAACTAAAAATACTAATTTATATGAAATACTAAAAAATGCAAAATCACAAACAACGCAAATTTTTGATATTTCAAAACAATTAGAAGACAGAGAATTAATTGCAAATGTCCAAGATATTTGTAATACATCAAATAAGATAATTGATACTTTATCAAAAAATCCAGGAAAACTATCACAAGTAAATAATTTTATAAATTATTACTTACCAGTAACAATAAAAATATTGCAAAGATATGATGAAATTGAAAATCAAAAATTAAATTCAGAAGAAAGTCAAAAATTTATGAAGTCTGTAAGAGATATGATTGCAAAAATAAAAGAAGCTTTTCATGAACAATTAAATAATATGTATCAAGCAGAGATTATAGATACAGATGCAGAATTAAAAGTATTTGAAGAAATGTTAAAATCTGATGGATTTTTAGGAGATATAAATATAAAAAAATAGGAAGTAAGTTTAAATATAGATAATTAAAGCCTAAAGAAAGGAAGATAAAAAATATGAGAGGAAGAAAAGAAGTCTGGATAGGATTTGGAATTTTAGTAATATTGGTCTTAATCATAATAGGAATAAAATTCTTTTCAACAAATGGAGAATCAATTATGGAATCAAACTTAAAAACAGTATATGTTGCAACAGGTGGAGGAAAAGAAAATTTCTTAGCAGATGAAGAAGTCAATAAAATAATGAAAAAGAAATATGGACTAAATGTTATATATGATTCATGGAGTAATGGAAAACTAATTAAAAATCCATTAGTAAGAGAAGATGGAACAAAATATGATGTAATGTTCTGTTCTGATCAAAGATTTTATGATTATTATAAATTAGCACCAGATACAACAAAAGGAGAATCAGCAAGATATACAGTTCAAAAAGGTGGATTAACATTAAATACTCCAATTGTAATATATAGTTGGGATACAGTTGTAGATGCATTAATAGAACAAAAAATAGTAACAGAAAAAGATGGGGTATATTATATAACAGATATGCCAAAATTAATATCATATATACTTGAAGGAAAGAAATGGAAAGACATTGGAGTAGATATGTTATATGGAAGTATAAATATAGACTCAACAGATCCAGTTACATCATCACCTGGTGCAACATATTATGGATTATTACTTTCAATTATGTGTGATGGAGAAATAACAGATGAAGCAGTTGCAGAAAATTTACCCAAACTAAAAGAATTTTACACAAAATCAGGATATATGAACAATACACCAGCAGATTTATTTGAATTATACTTAAAAACAGGAGTTGGAGGAAAGCCAATGATTGTTGATTATGAAAAAAGTGTAATAGACTTTGCAAATTCAAATCCAGATGGATGGGAACAAGTAAAAGACAAGATGAGAATATTATATCCAACACCAACAATATGGAACTCACATTGTATAGCATCATTTGATGAAGCAGGAGATGAGTATTATGAAGCTTATGAAGATAAAGAGATACAACAAATTGCATGGTCAAAATATGGATTTAGAACAGGTGTAACAGGTGGAAATTATGATGTAACACAAGTAAATGTAAAAGGAATACCACAAAGCATAATAAGTACAGTATCAAGCCTAAAAATGAATGTATATGAACAATTAATTTCATATTTAGGAAATAAATAGTTTATAAAATTTTAAATATAATTATAAAAAAGATTGGAGAAAATAAAATGGAAGAAGAAATAAAATTAGAAGTTGCTAAAAATGTAGATACAAAAGATATCGAATTAGCATTACAAACAGATAAAAAAGTTGATGAAGCTGTTGTGGAAAAATCATTAAATTATGATGCTTTAACACCAGAGGAAAAATCTGCAATAGATGAATTTATTAGTAAAGTTGATGTAAAAAATACTGCACAAATATTACAATTTGGTTCAAGTGCACAAAGTAATATCTCAAAATTCTCAGATAGTGTTTTAAATGATGTTAGAACAAAAAGTTCTGGAGAAGTTGGAGATTTACTATCAGGATTAGTAACAGAAATAAAAGAATTTAATGCAGATGTTCCAGTTGAAGAGAAAAAGGGAATATTAGGAATATTCAATTCTGCAAAAAAACAAGTCGAAAAATTAATAGCAAAATATGACAAAGTAGAAAATAATATAGCTAAAATAGAAAAATCATTAGAAACACATAAACTTCAAATGATGAAAGATATTGCAATATTTGATACAATGTATGATAAAAATTTACAATATTTTAAAGAATTATCATTATATATAATTGCTGGTGAAAAGAAATTAGAAGAATTGAAAACAGTTACATTACCAGAATTACAAAAAATAGCAGAAGAAACAAAAGAACAAACAGATGCACAAGCTGTAAATGATATGGTAGCAATAATAAATAGATTTGAAAAAAGAATATATGATTTAAAAACAACAAGAATTATATCAATTCAAATGGCACCACAAATTAGATTAATTCAAAACAATGATAGTGAATTAGTTGAAAAAATACAAAGTTCATTAATAAATACAATTCCACTTTGGAAAAATCAAATTGTTATAGCATTAGGAATAACAAATGCAAGAAATGCATTAGGAGCACAAAAACAAGTTACACAAATGACAAATGATATGCTTACAAAAAATAGTGAATTATTAAAACAAGGAACAATTGAAATTGCAGAAGAATCTGAAAAAGCTGTTGTAGATGTTCAAACATTACAAAAAACAAATCAAGATATTATAGATACATTAGATAAAGTTATAGAAATTCACGAAAATGGAAGAGTAAAAAGACAAGAGGCAGAAGTTCAACTTGAAGAAATTGAAAATAAATTGAAAGAAAAATTATTAGAAATAAAGAACTAAAAAAGTAGGCGAAAGCCTACTTTTTTGATAATGTAATATTAAAAGATTTAGTTATATAACCTCTACTAATATTAATAGTAATATTATCACCAGGGCTTTTAGTAAAAATATATTCTCTTAATTCAATCATATTATTAAAAGTCTTATCATCAATAGAAGTAATAATGTCTCCAATTTTTATTCCACTAGAATAAGCAGGACTATCTTTATTAATATGTGCTATATAAATTCCATTTGGAACATTTGTAGAAGAAAAATATGGAGTAGTTTCTTTATCATAAGCATAAATTCCCAGATAAGCCTCATCAAAAGCTCCAGTTGATACAATTTTTTCAATTACAGGTTTTACAACATTAATAGGAATGGCAAAACCAATACCTTCTGCAGATGTAATTTTTACACTATTTACTCCGATAACTTCTCCTGTAGAAAGAATTAAAGGTCCACCACTATTTCCAGGGTTAATAGAAGCATCAGTCTGAATCAAATCAGTCATATATGATACAGAATTATTTTCTTCAATTTTTATAGTTCTATTTATAGCACTAATTATTCCAGATGTTATAGTCCTTCTAAATTCATATCCAATAGGGTTGCCAATGGCATAAACAGTTTCACCAGATTTAATTTTGGAAGAGTCTCCAAATTTTACATAATTTAGACCGGAGGCATTTATTTTTGAAACAGATAAATCTAACTCTGAATTACACCACAAAACAGTTGCATCATATGTGTTACCATTTTCTAATGTAACATAACATGTACTAAATTTTTCACCAGTAACATGACAATTACTTAAAATATATCCATTATTTGAAACAATTATTCCAGTACCAATCCCTAAATCATTTAAAGAACTTGTTGAAAAAATAGATGTAGAATGAGATTTTATTTTTGATATACCAACAACACAATTAGAAACATCTTCTAACATATTTGAAATGTCTAAATTTGTAGTAGTTGAAACCGAATTATTAGAAGTACTAATTTTTGAGATATCATATTCTGATGACATTTCAGTATTACTATATGTAGTATATATATAATAAGAAAAACTTAATAGAAAGAGAGCTGAAATTATGAATAATATAATATTTCTAAACAAATGAGATTTTTTTTTCATATATAGACCTCCATAAAATAATTATGAACAAAATTCATAAAATTAAACAGAGGCTACAAAAGTAACCTCAAAAATTATTCAGAATCTGATACCTCTAATTCATCTTTTAAACATCTATCACAATGTGGAAAATCTTTTTTATCACAATCTAAATCAACACCTTTTAAGCATTTTCCTTCATGATGACATTTTGCACAAATTTTTATGTGTTTTACTTGATTAGCCCAAATTTGTACAGCATATTTTTTACCAGGGCAAAGAGGACCAAAAACAAATTCACCATCTTCATCTGTAAATGTATGGGAAACAGGTTTTAATTCTTTTTTACCACATTTATATTCTATTTCAACTAATTTAACAACAGCATCGCTTACAGGCTCTTTGAAACAATCTCTAACAATACCATAAATAACATCTCTATGATCATTAGCCAAAGTAATATCTAAATCAAATTGTTTTCCATCAGCAATAAATCCATCAATATCAACTATAGGACACATTGGCTCAGATTTTCTTTCATCCATTTCCATAAATAAACTCCTTTAATAAAATTTAGGCAAAGCCTATTAATGTATAATATGAAAAAATAAAATAATTGACAATAATAACTAGTCAAAAACATAAATATATTATATAATAATACAGTTACAAAATAATAAGAGAGGAAAAAGAAAATGGATAATAGACCAATAGGAATTTTTGATTCTGGAGTTGGAGGAATAACAATATTAAAAGAGATTCAAAAAAGATTGCCTAATGAAAATTATATATATTTAGGAGATACCAAAAACTTTCCATATGGAGAAAAAAATAGAGAAGAAATAATAAAATTTGCAATTCAAAATGTAGAATATTTAATAAAGAAAAATGTAAAAATAATAGTAATAGCTTGTGGAACTGCAACAAGTCAAGCAATAGATATATTACAACAAAAATTTGAAATACCAATAATAGGAATTATAAAACCAACAGTAGAATATATTAAAGAAAAAGAGTACAAAGAAGTAGGGGTAATTGCAACAGAAGGAACAATAAGAAGTGGCGAATGGGAAAGACAATTGAGAAAAAATATTTCTAATATTAATGTAATAAATAAAGCATGTCCGATGCTTGCAACGATTGCTGAAGAAGGAAGAGCAACAGGAATAGAAGGAAGAAATGCAATTAAAGAATATATGAAATCATTTAAAGAAAAGAAGATAAATAAGATTATTTTAGGCTGTACACATTTTCCAATATATGAACAAGTTATAAGAGATGAACTAAAATATGATGTAGAATTAATAAATACAGGAAAAACAGTTGCAAAATATTTAGAAGAATATTTGAATGAAAAAGAATTATATACTCAAAGCAAAAAAGGAAACATAAAAATAGAGTTAACTAAGAAGGAAGAAGAATTCTTAAGAATTGTAAATGATATATTTAAAGAAAAAGTATAACAAATAAAAATGTAAAAAAATATATTTTTTTTGAAAAATGTATTGAAAAAAATAAAATAATATGGTATAAATAATATTGAGTTATTAAATAATAAATTAGAAGAGGTAAATAATATGAAAAGATTTTTTAAATTAACATTAATAATAGGAATTACAATGATTGCATTAGCAATATCAAATATAGCATATGCTGATGATGATTTTGATATTTTAACACCAACAGATTTACCAACAGAATCAACATCAACAACTGCACCAACTACAACAACAACTACACCAAGCACAAGTACTACATTAGAAATCCCAAAGACTACTACAACAACTGTAAAAATAACAAAAACAACAAATACATCATTACCACATACAGGTATAGAAGATAGTACAGGAACAATAGTAGCAATAGTAGCATTAGCAATAGTAGGAATTAGTTCATTTGTAGTAATAAAGAAAAATAGTGATATTTAAGATTAAGAGAAAAGTAAAATAAAGGTTATCAACAGAGAAAATTAGTCACAGGCTGAGAACTAATTGTGGAAAACATATTTGAAAAACTAACTCTTTAGCTTTCTAACGAATAAGTTAGACGTATAAGATACGTTATAATCTATCAGTAAGTTAAAAATAGGATGGAACCGTGTAATATAAGCACTCCTATAGATAGAAATATCTATAGGAGTGTTTTTTTATTTATAAAATAAGGTAAATCCAAAATATAAGGAGGTATAATTATGATTAGAACAATACAAAAAGATGGACAAATTTTAGATATGGAAGAAGGAAATGAAGAATTACAAAAGACAATTTGGCATACAACATCACATATATTAGCACAAGCAGTAAAAAGATTATATCCAAACACAAAGCTAGGAATAGGACCAGCAATTGAAAATGGATTTTACTATGATTTTAGAGTAGAAAAGCCATTCTCAGAAGAAGATATAGCTAAAATAGAAGAAGAAATGAAAAAAATAGTTAAAGAAGATTTACCATTAGAAAGAAGTGTATTATCAAGAGAAGAAGCAATCAAGTTAATGGAAGAAAAAGAAGAACCATATAAAGTTCAATTAATAAAAGAACTTCCAGAAGGTGAAACAATATCATTCTTTAAACAAGGAGAATTTGTAGATTTATGTGCAGGACCACATATAAATAGAACAGGAAAAATAAAAGCAATAAAATTATTAACAACATCTGCTGCATATTGGAAAGGAAATCAAGAAAATGACTCAATGCAAAGAATATATGGAGTATCATTCCTAAAAGCAAGTCAACTTGAAGAACATCTAAGATTATTAGAAGAAGCAAAACAAAGAGATCATAGAAAAATAGGAAAAGAACTTGAATTATTTATGACACACGAATTAGTTGGTTCAGGACTTCCAATGTATTTGCCAAATGGAGCAACAATAAGAAGAATATTAGAAAGATATATACAAGATAAAGAAATAGATTTAGGATATAGTCATGTATATACACCATCACTTGCAAATGTTCAATTATATAAAACAAGTGGACATTGGGATCATTATAAAGATGACATGTTTCCTGCAATGAAATTAGATAATGAAGAAATGGTATTAAGACCAATGAACTGTCCACATCATATGTTGGTATATAAAAGTAAACAACGTTCATACAAAGATTTACCAATAAAAATAGGTGAATTAGCAAATGATTTTAGATATGAAAATAGTGGTGCTGTTTGCGGACTTGAAAGAGTTAGACAAATGTGTCAAAATGATGCACACTTATTTGTAAGACCAGATCAAATAAAAGAAGAAGTAGGAAATGTATTAAAATTAATAAAAGAAGTATATCAAAAAGACTTCGGATTTTCAGCAGATTCATTTAAATACAGATTATCATTAAGAGATAAAAACAATAAAGCAAAATATATAGATAATGATGAAATGTGGGAAACAGCAGAATCACAATTAAGAGCAATATTAAAAGAAATGAATATAGATTTCTATGAAGCAGAAGGAGAAGCTGCATTCTACGGACCAAAGATTGATATTCAAATCAAAACAGCATTAAATCATGATGTTACAATCCCAACATGTCAATTAGATTTTGCATTACCAGAAAGATTTGATTTAACATATGTTGGTGAAGATAATAAAGAACATAGACCAGTAGTAATACACAGAGCAATACTTGGATCTTCAGATAGATTTATATCATTCTTAATTGAAGAAACAAAAGGTGCATTCCCATTATGGTTATCACCAATACAAGTAAAAATATTACCTATTACAGATGCTCAAATTGATTATTGTACAGAATTAAAAGCAAGATTAAGAGCTAAGAGAATAAGAGTCGAATTAGATGATTCAAATGAAAAAATTGGATATAAAATCAGAAAAGCTCAACTTGAAAAAGTTCCATATATGTTAGTTATAGGTGCAAATGAACAAGAAAGTCAAGTTGTAACTGTTCGTGCAAGAAAAAATGGAGCTAATTTAGGTGAGATGACAATTGACGAATTTATTGAAAAAGTTCAAAATGAAGTTGAAAATAAAGCGATAGATAGATAAAGAAAAGGAGCTATGAAAATAGTTCCTTTTTACATATAAAAAAATAAACAAGATATTAACATATCTCGTTATTTTGGTTGGGCTGGCTAGATTCGAACTAGCGCATGTTAGAGTCAAAGTCTAATGCCTTACCGCTTGGCTACAGCCCAATGTATAAAATTATAAACAACCATATAAGGTATTATATGGGGTGGAAGATGGGACTCGAACCCACGGTCTCCAGTGCCACAAACTGGCGCGTTAACCAACTACGCTACATCCACCATTGTTTAGTCCATTTGTGAACACATTAATTATTTTAGTATGTTTTTACAAATTTGTCAAGATATTTTTGTAAATTATTTGATTTTTTATCAAAAATTTGTTAATATAATAATGAAAAATAAGGAACGGAGGAAGTTAGAAAAAGTCTAACGAAAAAAATATGGCAAATGTAATTGTAATAGGTGGCGGACCTGCCGGAATGATGGCAGCAATAACAGCAGCCGAATATGGAAATAATGTAACAATAATAGAAAAAAATTCAGATTTTGGAAAAAAATTATTAATAACAGGAAAAGGTAGATGTAATATAACAAGTTCATTATATATGAGTGAATTTATAAAAAATACTCCAGGTAATGGGCAATTTTTATATAGTGCATTTCAAAATTACACAAATACAGATATAATAGACTTTCTAAAAAATCAAGGACTTGAAGTAAAAGAAGAAAGAGGAAACAGAATTTTTCCAGTTACAGACAAATCTATAGATGTATTAAATTGTTTCAAATCAAAAATAAATGAATTAAAAATAAAAAAATTATTTAATACAAGAGTTCAAAAAATTTTAGTACAAAATGGTGAAGTATTAGGAGTAAGGACAGAGAAAGAAATAATTCAAACAGATAAAATAATACTAGCAACAGGGGGAAAAAGTTATCCATTAACAGGATCAACAGGAGATGGATATTTAATAGCCAAAAATATAGGACATAAAGTAACAGAAATAAGACCATCACTAGTTCCTTTGGTAATATATGAGAAGAATGAATGTAAAGAAATGCAAGGTTTAAGTTTAAGAAATGTTGGAATAAAAATTATTGATGAATCAAAAAATAAGTTAATATATGAAGATTTTGGAGAAATGATATTCACTCATTTTGGAATTTCAGGACCTACAATTTTAAGTGGTTCAGCACATTTGGTAAGATATAAAGAAATAGATAATCTAATGAAAGAGCAAAAAATAAAATTACAAATAGATTTAAAACCAGCATTAACAGAAGAACAATTAGATGAAAGAATATTAAGAGATTTTAAAGAATTTAAAAATAAACAATTTAAGCATGCATTAGACAAATTATTACCACAAAAAATGATTCCAATTGTAATTGAAAAAACAAAAATAAATGAAGAAAAAAGAGTTAATGAGATAACAAAAGAAGAAAGAAGAAATTTAGTAAAAGTATTAAAAAAATTCGAACTTACAATAAAAGACTTTAGACCAGTAGAAGAAGCAATTATAACAAGTGGGGGAATAAATATAAAAGAAATAAATCCAAAAACAATGGAATCAAAATTAGTAAAAGGGTTATATTTTGCAGGAGAAATAATAGATGTAGATTCATATACAGGAGGATTTAATTTACAAATAGCATACTCAACAGGTTATACTGCAGGAATGCATGTTGGAGATTTAGAAGAATGAAAGAATTTTATACAATATCAAAAAATGAAACAACAGAAATTATTGAAAAAAAATCAAAATTTATAGCAGACATTTATCCAGTAAAAAATGTAGAAGAAGCAGAAAACAAAATAAAAGAAATAAAAAAGAAATATTATGATGCAAAACATCACTGTATAGCTTATAGAATTGTAGAAGAAGATAGAATAATTGAAAAATCAAGTGATGATGGAGAACCGTCAGGAACAGCTGGAGCTCCTATGCTAAATATATTACAAGGAAGTAATTTATGTAATATAATAGTTATTGTAACAAGATATTTTGGTGGAATTTTACTTGGAACAGGTGGATTAGTTAGAGCATATTCAGATGCAACGAAAAAAGCTATTCAAAAAAGCGAATTAGTATTTCAAAAAGATGGTTTTGAAATTGAATTAGAAACAGATTATTCTAATTTAGAAAATTTTAAATATTATTGTAAAAGTAATGATATAAATATCATAAATATTGATTATTCAGAAAATATAAGAATAAAAATTGAAATGGAAAAAGAGAAAAAGGATATTTTTTTGAAAAACATCGAAGAACAAAAAATCAATAAAATAAGAATTGTCGAATTGTGTCGAAAAATAGTAGATATAGTAGTAAATAAGTGATTGAAATGTCAAAAACTTCCAAAAATATATTGTAATCTTAAATTCAATATAATATAATCCAAAATGTAAGTTTTTTACAATTGAAAAATAGGAGGAAAAAACATGAGAGAAAAAATCACAGTTTTAATAGCAGATGATAATCAAGAATTTAGTACAACATTAGCAACATATTTAAAAAATCAAGAAGATATGGTAGTTGTAGGAAGAGCAAAAGATGGAAATGAAGCTTTAGATATGGTATCTAGTCTAATGCCAGACGTATTATTATTAGATGTAATAATGCCACATTTAGATGGAATAGGGGTTTTAGAACAAATGAACATGATAAAATTAAACAAAAAGCCTATTTGCATAATGCTATCAGCAGTTGGACAAGACAAAGTAACCCAAAGAGCAATTGAACTTGGAGCTGAATATTATGTTGTAAAACCATTTGATATAGATTTGCTTATAACAAGAATAAGAGAACTAAAAAATTACAAACCATCATCACAAAACAATAATTTTATTTCAAGAGAAATAGGAATAAGTAAACCACAATATATTGATATTCCAAACAACTCAGCCAATAAAGAAGAAAATATTGAAGCATTAGTTACAAATGTTATACATGAAGTTGGAGTGCCAGCACATATAAAAGGTTATCAATATTTAAGAGAAGCAATTATTATGGTTATAAATGATATTGATGTTATAAATCAAATTACAAAATGTTTATATCCACAAATAGCCAATAAATTTCACACAACTCCATCACGAGTAGAAAGAGCAATACGTCACGCAATAGAAGTAGCATGGGGAAGAGGAGAACAAAAGACAGTAGAAAACATATTTGGATACACAATTTCAGCAGCCAAAGGAAAGCCTACAAATTCAGAATTTATAGCAATGATTAGTGATAAATTAAGGCTTGAACTTAAGAGTGCGTAAAATTTAAAAACCTTAATGGAAGCCGCATACAGAAATTTGTAATATCGATAAATCAAGAACCTCTAGTATTCATGAAAAAGAATACGGAGGTTTTTATTATGGAAAAAATTGATTTTTTTAAGTCTGCCATACTTAACTGCATCTCATTGGTTTATATTATGAAAAATGTAGAAAAAGGTTATAAAATTTATTACTAATTAATAAGTTGATAATATTTTTTTGGTATGATATAATATATATATCGCTTAAAGCAATTTTAAGTAGTTATAAGGAGATGCAAAGATAATGAAAGAGGCACTGAAAAAACAAATTGAAGAAGTACTCCCTGAATTAGAAAATGCATTAGTCAAAGCAGGAGACATTGTTGTAGTTAATGGAGTGAGCATTGAACGGTTTGAAGCAGAAAAAATTTGTGTAGAGCTTAAAGAAGAATTGAAATCTAAAATCAAAAAATGCAAAATTGATTGGGATTTAATTCCACTCGAATTAGTAGTTTCTGATGAAAGATGGAGAGCTTTGCAAAAATCTCTGAATCAAATTAAGTAAGATTTGATTCAAACTAACTAAAAAGAGTATGCTTGTTAATAAGCATACTCTTTACAAAATAAATAGATGGAGAAAAAAGAAAGGAGTTTGTATAATGTTTTGTATTCATTATACAATGTTAAATATATGAAAATACCTGAATTAATTGATCTAATAAATGAATTTGTTTTTGGAAAAGATTTAGCAACAGAAGAAAAATTAAATGAAAAACAAAAAAAATCAAAAGCATCAAACATAAAAAGACAATATAATATGTTAATTCAAAATAAAAAAGCAAGTGGTAAAAAAATTCAATTAAGAGATTTAAAAAAGCTAATGGCACCATTATTAGAAAATTATCAAGAAGTTTCAAAATATGAACCAATAAATGAAACCTTGCAATTAATGGCAGAAGATATAAGAGAAAGTAATATGACAACACAAAAAGATAAAGACAATATGGAAAATGAAATTGCAACAATATATGCTTCAATTTTAGGAAATCCAGGAACTTCAACAAAAGGAATGACAAGTGAATATATATCTAAAATTATAGCAAAGAAAGTTGCTGATGCGGATGATATAAACAGAGATGATATAATGAATTTATTAATTATGCAATCTCAAAATATGTATTTAGACATTGAGCAATATCAAAATTTAATTAATGCATCTGTTATACGCTTTTTATCAACAAATAAAGGTAGTATAAAATTTACAAATCCTAAAGTATTTAAAGTATTTGAAAGTTTAGCAGCAAGTTATAAAGTACAAGGTGATTTTGAAAAAGTAAAAGAAGTATATGAAAAAGCTTTAAGATTAAAATCACTTGAAAATACAATTGAATATCAAGAAATAAAAGAAAAGTATGAAGATTTTATTAAATATATGGATTTAAAGAAGAATTTTGATGATAAAAGGTTTGATAGTTTTGAAGATTTGATGGATTCTTTAAATGTTAAGTTTTCTGATGATGGAATATTTAGACCTGAAAAAGAAAGAAAGGATTTTTTTGATGATAAGCCACAAAATTTAAAACAAAGTCGTAGCAATTATGTGATGCCAGTAAGTAAAAAAATGGAAGGTTTTAAAAGACTTGTTAGATCATTAAAAAGAGATAATCCTGATTATGATATATTAGAATGTGAGATTGGTAAGGATTTATATGCAGGATATGTTATATTTAAAATAGAGAATGCAAATGTATCAATTTTAGAAAATTTTAATGCAGTAAATGCAAGAATATTTATTGTAAAAAATGAACAGATTGATCAAGTAAGAAAATTAGCAAGAAATGATGCTATTGGTTTAGATGGAGTTGAAGCAGCTAATCACATAGAGAATTTTGAGAATTATTGTAGAAACTTAATAAGAAAAACCAAAACATTAATAAGACAAACACAGGTAGGTATTGCTCCTCCAACTGAGGAGGAACTTGCTTTTGATGATGATTCATTTATTGATTCTTATGCTGATATTAGTAGTGAACGAGTGCAAGTTCCAAATAAAAAAGATGGTGAAGAACAAGAAGGAGAGAATAAAGAAGAAACTGGAGAACAAGAAGAAATAGATGATAAAGGTGATGTTGAAGACAAAGAAGAATTACATGATGAAATATCTCAAGATATGATAGAAGAAGAAAGAAGAAAAGCACATAAAAAGAGAGAATATGTAAAAGAACTTAAGGCTAGAATTGAAAGAATCCAGAAAGAAAAAAAAGAAAAAATAGCAAAGGTAAAAAACGGAAAAAGTGAAGAAAAATAAGTATGTATATAAAGCAAAAAGGAGAAGACATGAAAATAATTGATAAAATAATAGATTTTGTAAAATCAATTTTCATTCATCCAGAACTTTTAGTTGAAGGACAAGAAACAAAAGTTAGTGAACAGAAGATAAATAATTTTATGGAGTCTTTACAAAAAGATACTCAAAATCATTTGTATAAAAATGAAATTTTAGATGAAATTGAAAGAAATCCAGAATTAATTGATAAGTTATCTTATGAAAGATTAGTTAAACTAAACCAATTATATGATGAAAAGATAACAGAATTGGAAAGACTTAGTTTGAACGTTGACATAAATAAGAAATGATGGTATAATATATTATAGTTGACATTTGGTCTAATTTTGATTTTTACCTTTTTTCAACTAGTCCGACACAACACAGTAAAAAAATATTTGAGGTGAAAAAATATTATGGCTATTTTTAATCAGCATGGCAAGGCTGTCGCTAATGGTGTACTGGTATCTGATATTATTCATGATCATTTATCTTCGCAGGAATTGTTTGTGAAGAGGAAGCTTAGCTTTTCTACCCGGGAAGAATTTTTGGAACAACTGCAAAAAGTGTTTAGTCCAAACACAAAGATTTATAGTGAACTCAAAAATGCATTAAAAGAAAATGATATGGAGGCTGAAAAAAAGATGAGAAGAAAAGCAAAAGCATCTAAGAAGGCTGTGATTCAGCATGTGGTAGAACCAGTTAAGGTTGCACAGGTTGATTCTCTTGTTGAAGAAAAGGGTTATTCTTTGGAAGAACTGAAGGGGGAAAGAAATAGTATTGTTTCTGGACTCTCCAGTGAGCAGCAGGAATTGGCAGAAGCAAATTCGATTTTGGAGATCAGGAAGGAAACTCTCAAAGAAGTTCAGAAGGTTTTCGATGATGCCAAAAAGGCACTCAAGGATGCAAATTCCGAAGTAAGCTCTGCAGAAAAAGCAGTTGAGGCATCTAATGCCAAGCTGAAGGACTTCCAAAGCCGACTGGCAGAGGTTGACAGAAAGATTGAAATGGAGGAAAACAAGAGTATCTATTTGGTTGCTCCTGGTTATACCGGGGAAGTGCCTGAACATGGTACATTCATTTCTTCTGTTGATGTCAAAGGCATTGCCAATCTCAAAGTTGAGACTCTGGGAACTGAGATTGAGCCTAATTTCCTGGACATGATCAATGCAGGTTTCGATTCGGCTCAGGAGTACGCAAGAGCTCTTAAGTTTGTTACCCTGATTGAGTACTACCTTTGCAATGATATGCAGTATAACGTACTGGTATCTGACAGCAAGATTCAGAAGCTCATTTCTGAACATATTGGTGGCTAAAATCAACATTCTAACATTATGTTGGACGAGATGGATACTGTCTAGGCAGTATCCTTTCTCGTTTTTTTTATTTCTTGGAGTAGAAAAAGTGCATGAATATTTGGACACTAAGAGCATACAGTATTAGTATTGGAGAAGAAAATATGAATGTTTTAATAATAATATCTTGTATATGTTTTCTTTTTATTTGTATGAGAATATTTGTAGTACCAATAAAATTAATGGTGAAATTGGGGATTAATTCTATTTTAGGAATAATATTTATTTTAATAGTAAATTTTATAGGGATATATTTTAATTTTCATATAGGAATAAATTGGATAACAATATTAATAGTACGGAATTTTAGGAGTACCAGGAGAAATATTTATTATATTGGTAAAAAATTTTATATAAAAAACAGAGGAGAATGGTTTTCACCATCTCCTCTGGCTAGGGTATAACAGAGCTTAAGAATCAACTCTGTTGAAGTTCACCAATCTGGTGACAGCTTCAAATGCAGGGGCAGAATAAACTACCCGTCTTTTATGGGGGAACGCATTTTTCAACTTATAGTTGAAAGAACTGGGCATTTTGAAAACAGTACCGAGAAAATCAGATGCTTTCATTTTTTTCTTTTCACCAGTGAGCATGTCGTGAACAACGAAATACTCAATTTTGTCGATTGCTTCAAAAGTGACCCAAACAGTAGCGTTCATCATATTGAACACCCTCCTTAAAATTAATATCTATATTATAACTCATAAACTAAAAATAATCAATAGTTTTACATAAAATTAAATAATAAAAATATATAGACAATATTAAATTTGTGAGGTATAATACTTTATATAACTTGCAGGTGTAGTTTAGTGGTAGAATCCCATGCTTCCGACCTGGTGGCCCGAGTTCGATTCTCGGTACCTGCTCCATTTGAATATAGCTTACGGACTTAATTGTTTGTGAGTTTTTATTTTATCGAAGAAAGAGGAAAAAATTATCAAAATAATTTAATCCTCTTTTTATATTTTTCTTGATTTTTGAATAAAGTTTTTGTCTAGCCAGCACTGAATTTATACTCCCGCATAAATTCTACTATGTGAATTCCCATACCATTATTTAAGATAATTATTTAAATATTCAATCCATTCAGGAGCATTTTCTTCATTAAACAAATGATATAAAAAATCTACAACTATTTGATGCCTATTTTTAGATTCTTCTTTACCGGAATCAGTTAGCATTAAATCTTTAAGTTTTAATATTTTTTCAAAAATATGGCATACACTACTATCTGCACATTTTCTTGTATATTTTTCTGCATTCATATCTTCAATCGGGAAAATATTTCTATCAAAAAATGTTTTTCCATTTTTCATACTATAAGTATAGACTCTTAAAATACCATTTGCTCCTAATGCATCACACATATCTACATCTGATACAATTTTCCCTTCAAGAGTTGTTGGACTATGTCCTTTTAATCTTTTGCTATATCCAATATTATTAATAGCATCACATACTTGTTCTTGGATAGCTTTATCAACATTGCAATCATCCATAATTATTTTGGCGTTTGTAAGTTTCTCTGCATTTTCCATACCAAATAACTTATAATCATCTGCATCATGAAGTAATGCTATTAATGATACTATATATTTATTTGCATTTTCTTTTTCAGCAAATTTTAAAGATAAATCTAAAACCCTATTAATATGTTCAAGTCCATGTCCAGAGTTGTCTCCCTCTAATAGTTTTGCTACTTCATTTTTTACTTTTTCTATATGATTACTAACATTATATTTGTACATAACTTCAGAACTCCTTTTATAGACATTTGTTATTTTTGATAATTCAGAAATAATCATATCTTCATCACTATTTTTAGTATAAAACAATTCATTTTTATTTGAAAAATGAACAGTTTCTTCGGATATGTAATTTGTAAATATACTTCCGATTACTACATCTTTAATATTATATTTTTCAATATATTTTTTATAAAGTTCTAAATCATTGATTGTTATACCTTTTAAAACTGGTTTCATATATAAAACAACAGGTATGTCTAAACTATTAAAAAGTGAAAAATTTTGAAATCTATTAGAAATAGGTGTAGTATTTTTTTCAATGGTATCATGTTTAGAAATAGTTGCCGAACTAACAAAAATAACTAGTTGTCCAAAATAATTTATTAGTGGTAATATTTCGGTAAGTTCTTCTTTCATTATTTGTTTCTTAGTTGATAATTGAATTTGATTTCCCTTTTTTAAAAAGTATTTTATTAAACTAATTGTTTCATTTTTATTATATTCATCCCAACACTCTGAATAACAACCAAGTGTTATTAAAGTTTTTTGATTTATATCAAGTTTATTTTTTTCTATAAATTCAATTATAGTTTGTGCTGAAATAGTCCTATAATTATCTGAACCATTACTATATCCCATTTTTGGTAAATAGCAATATGCGCATTGCCCAGCACATCCTAAACTTGTATTTATGAATATTCTTTTATTGTCTTTAGCAAAAAGATAACCATTATCAATCATTAATCATCACCTAAATCTTTCCTATAAACATTTCTGTATGAAAATCAAAACGAACGATGTCATCTTTTTTATATTTATTAAAAATAGTTATAATACCATTTATAAACTCATCATAATATTCACTATCTTCTTTTGGAGCATACGATAATGATTTAGATAACCCTATTAGCATATCTATAGTATAATCTTTAGAATGGATAAATATATAAGTCTTATATTCACTATTCTTGAAAAATTTTTTACGATCATCAACATTTTTATGTTGATATGTTTTACCAGTAAGTTTAGTATTCCAAGAGCTTATATATTTGAAGTATTCCTTACTAAATTCATTATTTTCATCTTCCCAGTCATTCCAAACTATTGCAAAATCTCCATTAGATTGTAATATTTTATTTACTTCTTGTTTTAATTTTTGTTTATCAAACCAATGAAAACTTTGGACCGCAAATACAATATCAACTGAATTTTCAGGCAATCCTGTTGATTCTGCACTTTTATTAATATAAACAATATTATCACAATCATTGCAATATTCTTTTCCTTTGTTAATCATATCAATATTTGGTTCAACATAATAAATTTGTTTACAATAAGAACTTGCTATTTTAGAAAACTTTCCAGTTCCTGCACCTAACTCAACTATAATTTTATTTTTCATATTATATTCCTTAGATAAAAAATCAAAAAGTTCGGTTGGATATGTAGGTCTATATTTTGAATAATCTTCTTGTTTTCAAAAATAAAATTTTTTACTATCTTTTTCCACATTATATTTCATATTTATAAAATAATACCATAAAACAACAAAATTTTCCATGTTCCCGTTGAAATTCAATAAGAATTCATATATAATATTTTTAGAAAGGGAGCGTTATGGTTCGTAAGCTGTTGCTTAATCGCTCCAAAAACCGACAAGTTCAGTTGAAGCTTGTCGGTTTTATTTTTACCGAAAACAGTAATACAGTCCAAAAACACCGCGACCTAAAGCACTCACAAAAACAAGTGCTTTAGGTCGTTTTAGGATGTTTAAAATGCAATGGTTTTTGGTTTTGCTTTTAACCGTTCAGGATTATTTTATCTTTAAAGCCTCGTACATACAGAGGAACTCCTTTTCGGTCTCGGATATATTTTTTGAGTTATCCTTTACATCTATATGTATTTCCGGTGTAAAGTCAAACAGCTTGTCACCGTGGTAGCAAAGAAACTCGTGATACAGTAAGCTGTCGTCTACGGATTTCACCTTTTCCTTTTCGTCATCGTCAATATCAAGCGTCGCATATTTTGAAAAAATTACCTTTTGCAGCTTTTTTTCATATTCGGAAAACAGCGGAAAGTGCATTTTCAGAGGTCTTGTCATATCTCCTATATAGCTTTCGGCGCTGTCGTGCAAAAGGCAAAAAAGCGCGACCCTTTTTGAATATCCGCGTGCCGTTGCCTCAAGCGCACAGTTTACGGAATGTCTTGCCACCGAATAAAACTCGGTGAAATGACCGTTTGCCCTTGTCATCATAGAAAGAGCGTGCGCTATGTCGCGTATGTCTATATCGTCTTCGCACGGATTTGTCGGGTCAAAGCGTATTTTGTTTATTGTTGAAATTTCGTTTTTTCTTGTGTTTGCCACAATACCACTTCCGGAGTATATTTTACACTTTTGCCGCTCCGAGTGCAATACCGATTTACATACAAAAAAGCTGCAATTCTTTTACATCTATTATATGAAAATATAGAAAGCGGCCCGTAAAGTCATATGGCTTTACGGACCGCTATGCTTATTCGGTTACGGTTTTTTCCTCGGCCTTGTCAAAAACAAATTTGTCATCTTTGACATTGCAGATATACTTGCCGCCCTTTTTCACGTTGCCCTTGAGCATTTCCTCGGACAAAGCGTCCTCAATTCTGCTCTGGATAGCACGCTTCAGAGGTCTTGCACCGTATACATCGTCGAAGCCTGCGTCGGCTATCTTGCTGACAGCTTCATCGGAGAAAGTAACCTCGATACCCATATCCTCAACGCGTTTCTGGAGAACAGCGAGAAGTCTCGAAGCGATTTCTTTGATGTTTTCCTTGGTAAGGCGCTGGAATACTATTATGTCGTCTACTCTGTTAAGGAATTCGGGACGGAAGGTGTTGCGAAGCTCACCCATTACAGCGTCCTTGATTTCCTTTTCGTTCTGCTCAAGCTCTTTTGCGCCTGCGGCAAAACCGAACGCCTTTTGCTTCTGCGAAATGAGCTTAGCACCGACATTTGAGGTCATTATGATGATGCAATTCTTAAAGTCAACGCGTCTGCCCTGACCGTCTGTCAGAACACCGTCATCAAGTATCTGCAAAAGCATATTGAACACGTCGGGGTGTGCCTTTTCAATCTCGTCGAAAAGTACAACGGAGTACGGTTTTCTTCTTACCTTTTCGGTAAGCTGACCGCCCTCGTCATAGCCGACATATCCGGGGGGCGAACCTATGAGACGAGACACCGTGTGCTTCTCCATATACTCAGACATATCAAGTCTTATCATAGCGTTTTCGTCACCGAACATAGCGGCGGCCAAAGCCTTGCAAAGCTCTGTTTTGCCGACGCCCGTGGGGCCTAAGAAGATGAACGAGCCTATGGGCTTTTTCGGGTCCTTAAGTCCGACTCTGCCGCGGCGGATAGCTCTTGAAACAGCCTCGACCGCTTCATCCTGACCGACTATGCGGCGATGAAGCTCATCCTCCATATGAAGAAGTCTGTCACTCTCTTCGGTAGAAAGCTGAGTTACGGGAACTCCGGTCCAAGAGGATACTATATCGGCAATGTCGGCGGGAGTTACCTCGTCATGGCTCTTGCCTGCCATATCGTGCCAGTTTTCTTTCTTGTCCTTAATTTCCTTGTCGAGCTTACGCTCCTCATCACGAAGAGCTGCAGCACGCTCAAATTCCTGAGCATTTACAGCCGAGAGCTTTTCCGCCTCAACGCTCTTTTTCTTGTCTTCGAGTTCTTTAAGGTCCGACGGAGCCGTATAGGAACGAAGTCTTACCCTTGAAGCCGCTTCATCGATAAGGTCTATGGCTTTATCGGGCAAATATCTGTCGCCTATATATCTCGTTGAGAGTTTAACGGCGGACTCGATAGCCTCATCGGTTATCTTTACCTTGTGATGAGCTTCATATTTATCTTTAATGCCCTTGAGTATTTCAATAGCTTCCTCCTGCGAGGGTTCATCAACCATTACAGGTTGGAAGCGACGCTCCAAAGCGGCATCTTTTTCGATGTGCTTACGGTATTCCTCAATAGTGGTTGCACCGATTATCTGAAGCTCTCCTCTTGCGAGAGAGGGCTTTAAGATATTGGCTGCGTCAGCCGCACCCTCGGCACTGCCTGCGCCTATAAGAGTGTGAACCTCATCTATGAAGAGGATAACGTCCTTGGCGTTTTTAACCTCGTCGATAACCTTTTTAATTCTCTCTTCAAAATCGCCGCGGTATTTTGTACCTGCAACCATACCGGTAAGGTCAAGAGAATATATCTTTTTGTCCTTTAAAAGCTCGGGAACCTCACCCGAAACAATTTTAAGAGCAAGCCCCTCGGCGATTGCCGTTTTGCCGACGCCGGGCTCACCTATAAGGCAAGGATTGTTTTTGGTACGTCTTGAGAGAATCTGAATAACCCTCTCTATTTCTTTCTGACGGCCGATTACAGGGTCAATCTTACCGTCCTTTGCGAGCTTTGTAAGATCTCTGCCGAACTGCGAGAGCATACTCTCGTTTTCCTTGCCGCCGTCCTTATTGTCGGTGCCGGCGTTTGCCGTACCGCCCATAAGAGCCTTTGACACATCATTTACAATGTCCTGCATGGAGACTCCGGCGCGGCTTAAAAGAAGCGTTGCGCTGCACGAGCCCTCACGCGCTATTGCGAGCAATACGTGCTCAGTACCTACAAGCTGCTGACCCATCTGCCTTGCGAATGCAACAGAGGTTTCGAGAATGTTTTTGCTTCTCGGTGTAAAGTCGTCGGGCTGAAGCTCGGTAGGTACGCCTACGCCGATGCTTCTCTTGAGCTCTTCTTCTATGTCGGCATAGGTTATATTATGTGCAGCCAGCACCGCACCCGCAACAGTGGATGTATCCGAGAGAAGGCCCAGCAATATATGCTCGCTGCCGATGTAAGTATGTCCCAAATCCTCGGCTGCCTTTACCGCCGCATTCAAGGACTTATTTGCTTTTTCCGTAAAACCGGTGAATTTGAACATAACTGTCATTCCTTTCAAATCAATTGATAAATTAACGCCGCAAAGCGAAAATTCATTTAAAGTCTTTGTCTTACTTGCTTTGCACGCTCAATGTCGCGCTCGCGGCTGTCAAGATTTTTGCCCGCCGCCGCGTTTATTGTTGCGGGCTGCATTGAAATCATAAGCTCATCGACGGTCTCGGGCTTAACATTTATAAAACCCGCAACCGCTCCGAGACGAACCTTTGATACAAGAGTCATAAATTCCTTGACGGGGAGAATCCTCGCCGATTTCAGAATTCCGTAGGCTCTGAATATCTCATCCTCGGTTTCTATGCTTTTAACCATTTCCGCTCTCGCTGTTCTCTCCTGCGCCGCAAGCTGCAACGTTACCGTTTTGAGATTGTCAATAGCGGCTTTTTCGGAGATGCCGAGAGTTACCTGATTACTGAGGCAGTATATATCGCCCATGGGAACGCTTCCCTCACCGTAAGAGCCGCACACCGTAAGACCGAGCTTTGATACGGTTGAAGAGATAGAACTCATCTGGCCGCACGCCGTAAGCGCCGGAAGATGAAGGAGCACCGAGGCTCTCATACCCGTACCGAGATTGGTCGGACATTGGGTAAGGTAGCCGAGACGGTCATCAAATGCGAAAACAAATTTTTCGTTAAGCTCATCGTCTATTCTGTCTGCCTCGGCATAAGCCGTTTCGAGTGAAAGACCTGGTTTCATAACCTGTATTTTAATATGGTCCTCTTCACAGAGCATTATGCTTATGCCCTCGCTGTCTGATAAAAGCAACGCTCTGCCGTCATAAGACGATGCAAATTCGGGACTTATCAGATGCTTTTCGGCAAGCGATACTATCTGCGGTTGAGTAAGAGTTTTCATCTCGATAAATTCGAGATTCTCTCTGCCGCATACAGCGTCGCCGATTTTTTTATTCAGAGCCGTTCTCGTTTTCGTATCAAGCTTGCAGGGAAAAGGATAATCCTCAATATTTCTCGCAAGTCTTATGCGTGTGCTTATAACGATGTCGTTTTGTTCACCTGCGCCTATATACCACTTACTCATTTTTGATTATCCTCGCTTTCCAGCTTTTTGATCTCGTCGCGAAGGCGTGCCGCCTCTTCGTAATTCTGAGCCTCAACCGCCTGCTTAAGATTTTCCTTAAGCTCTTCGGTTTTGCTGAGCTTCTTTATTTCCGGAGAAGTATTTGCCTTTTTACCCTCGTGATGGGTTCTGCCGTGGATACGCTCAAATGAGGGAAGAAGCTTATCGTAAAATGTACTGTAACAATCGCCGCAGCCCATTCTGCCGCTTCTTACGATGTCATTAAACGTACTGCCGCACTTTTCACAGCGGACTATACCGTTGCTGAGAGCGCCGACCGTTGCCTCGTTGAAAAACGAGCCGAGCATATCTGAAAAGTTGAAGCCGAAATCCGGGAAGACGCTGTCATAGCCGAGAGCGCGTGCACAATCGGAGCAAAGATGAGCTTCCGTGGCCTCGCCGTTTACAATCCTTTTGATATGTGTAGTTGCCTCATATTTACCACAGTTTTGACACAACATATAAATCACTCCTTATTTCATAGATGAAATCAACATTTGCTTAAATATATTCGCCCTAAGCTTATCGCGAAGCTCGTGCGGCACATCGTGATACGACTTATCGGCGGTTGCCGCCAGCATTACCGCCGCCTCTTTATCCTCCAAAAGCCCTCTGTCGTGCAAATTCACGATATGTGCGCGACAGGATCTTTCATCAATATTATTCCCTATCGAATTGATGAGGTGCATTTTCAGAGTGCTGAGATCGTATGTGGCTCTGGTTATCTTGATATAACCTCCGCCGCCGCGACGGCTTTCTACTATATAGCCGTGCTCCGGCGTAAACCGTGACGAAATGACGTAATTTATTTGGCTCGGCACGCACCCTAACTGCTCTGCCAAATCATTGCGGCGTATTTCGGTAGTTCCGCTGTCGGAGAGCATATCAAGAATCATACCGGCTATTTCCTTGCTTAAGTTCATTTGTTAATCACTCCGTCTTTTCCGATTGTCAGAGGACTTTTACAGTACCCGGCTCATCGCCTAATCTATTTGACTTTGACTATCTTTGACCTTTGACATTTTCTATTATATGTTTTTCACCCTTTTTGTCAAAGGTCAAAAAAGGTCAAATTTAGTTTTAGTGAAGATGAAAATACATATTATCTCTTGTTTTCTTTAAGTTACTGCTTTTTTTATGCTTTTTGCTCATTTTTCATTCTAAGGCTGACTCTTTGGCTCATAATTCAGGCAAAAACGAGCCCAAAAGCCCTCCAAAAGCCCTCTGTACCGTCAATTTCACGCCTCCCCTCCTCCTGTTTCGCGAAAGTTTAAAGGTCAAATTTTTTCTCAAAGGTCAAATTTTTTTGACTTTTATACTCACAAAAATATATTGTATGCCGAAACATCGAAAAATATTAACACAAGCTTTGCCGTTTACATAATATGTATTGAAGGCGGGCAAAAGCCTGCCGTTAAATCTGAAAGGAGGATATTGGATGAACTGCTTTGGCGGATGCGGCAACAACGGTCTTTTGATACTTGTCATCATCATAATCCTGCTCTTTGCGGACGGTAGCTACGGCAAGAACGGCTGCGGCTGCGGTAATGACTGCGGTTGCGGTAACTCAGGCTGCGGCGGCTGCGGGTGCGGCTGCTAATCGGTAAAACGGCACAGCCGAAGATTCGGCATACGCGGCCGCTTACGCACAAAAATCCGACCGTATACAATCCGAATCTTCACCGATAAAAAATCCGCCTCGGGAATCCTCCCGGGGCAGATTTGTTTTTAATTGCACAATATACAGTTTTTTCACAAAAGCCGCTATTTAACGGCTTCGGCTATATTCATAAGGCACTTGTACCGATACTGCGGTGCGTTTGCCACAAGGTATCTTTTAAGCTCTCCGCACAGCGCACCGTTTATTATATACTTCTTAATAACAAAACCGCGGCGCACGGATTTTGTCAGATACATAGAATCTACAAGGCTGAAGTTGTTGAGCAAGAGAAAAACGCCCTGTTGATATTTCATAAGGTCGTTTGTGGGTATGTCAATCAGCTTTGCTACGGGCGACATACTGCTGCAAATCTCCTCAAGCTTTTTAAAATCCTCCCTCAGGGAAAGCTTCGGCATAAACCCCCTGTTTTTCCTCTTTTCCGTAAAATATTTTATCGTCTCTTCGCGGAAATCGGTGTTTACTATGTTAACATTATAATTTCCGAGCCACTCATTGACCTCGTTCATATCTGACGAAGTATCATCGTCGCCTATGTCCTCGGCTGTGTATATAACTATATCGCTGTCCGCCGTTTCTCTGCCCTTAATGGCAAACGAGAGGGCTACGTAAATACATTTTGTAAAGTCCACAAACGGGCTTATGTCAAGGTAATGCTGCGCAAATGCCGTCATATAGTACATACTGTTCTCCGACGGTTCGCCGTAGAGAGTTTTGTATACCGATATAAAATGTTTTCTTGAACAGTAAAAATCAAAAAGCTTTTTACTGTCAATATTAAAAATCGAACCGCCGTTCATTTCCTCTATTACGTCTTCATTTCTCAGAAGAGTCGGTATGAGCCTTCTCGTGCGGCTCTTTATTCTCTCGCCGCGGTAATAGAGCTTTTCGCCGCCGTTGTATGGCTCCAGCAGCACTCTGCCGAAATCGTCGAATGTGTCTATTTTAATTTCGGACACATCGAAATTGACATCGAACGCATCCTCTAATCTGTCTTTTATTCTCGTCCCCATTAAACCCTGAGGCAAATTTATGTCTTCTATCTTCAAAGCAGCATCACCGTACCCCGACTTTTGTTACAGTATAACATAAAGCACATTGTTTTGGCAAATAAAGATAACCTACGACAATATTTGTGTTATTACACACACAGCACAAAATTTGCACAAATAAATATGTAATTTTTTTGAGAATTTACCCTTTTTTTCAATTAAAATGAGGTTTACATAATTTCATAAAAGTGTTAAAATTACAGAGTATGTACAATACATCCATTCTGTTAAATATCCATTCAAGGAGGAAATATCAAATGGCAGAAACCAAAAAGGCCTTAGTCGAGCGCAAAGCTAAGACTATGGACGGTAATAATGCCGCTGCTCACGTATCTTATGCGTTTACCGAAGTAGCAGGTATTTACCCGATTACCCCGTCAAGCCCTATGGCTGACTATGTTGACCAGTGGTCGGCACAGGGACTTAAAAACATTTTCGGAACCACAGTTAAGGTTGCCGAGATGCAGTCCGAGGCAGGCGCTGCCGGAACCGTTCACGGTTCTCTCGCTGCAGGCGCTCTCACTACGACTTACACCGCTTCACAGGGACTTCTTCTTATGATCCCGAATATGTATAAGATTGCCGGTGAGCAGTTACCTTGTG